>Ga0307516_10000062_pt1 | contig 116292 bp, 158 predicted proteins | sample 19_EM_MG_FD_203310 | JGI IMG/M metagenome (GOLD analysis project Ga0307516, IMG submission 203310) | Populus trichocarpa ectomycorrhiza microbial communities from riparian zone in the Pacific Northwest, United States - 19_EM | ecosystem: Host-associated > Plants > Roots > Unclassified... | reverse complement strand
GCTGGCTGGCTGAGCGTGGGAACCAGTGAGAACACCTCGATATTTTATTAGATGAGGAATAATATCGCAGGCACATTAGTAATATTTGTTGGTTGTTTGGCTACACCCTCCCGTCTTGTGGCGCGATCCCCATCACACCGGGCCCCGCGGATAGAAACTCGGACTGGCCAAAATGAAACTTCCGCTTCCTTTGATGGGATCGAGTTGGACCCATCGACCCTCCCCTCCCCACGGCGGTCCATCAAACCAACCCAGAAGTCTGGGTCAGGAACAGCCTCGTTGCATTTGCAGAATGCTGCCGAATTACTGCACGTGGTGGCGCGGGTGTGCTTCTTGGCAACGCCAGTACATGATGATGCCCACGGAATTGAATATCTTCCTACTTATAAAGAGGACATGGAATCCCCCACCTCCACTCACTGCCCTTCGGTAGTTTCTTGTCATTCAATATTCAACACTCACCATCCTCCTCACAACGACGACTACTTGGAACAATGACTTCGGGCGATGTCGTCGTAAGTCCTCGCTCCCAAGCTTCTACCCTTCCGGCTAACCAGCCACCCGCTGTTGTAGACCCTACCCCTGTTCCTGCTCGTTGGTGACACTATAGACGATGAACAGAAACCGCGACTGGCAAAGCGATATGAACTTGACCGGCTCAGTCCAGCGGTGCAGCAGCAAGTAGTACGCGAGGCATGTAATCATCCTCTTTCCACCAGATCCTTTCGGTTGAACGCGTTTCTCAGATGGTGAATGCCCTGCTTCTTCTACAAGCTGCTGCACCCGTCGCCTTTGATCACCAAGATATCACTCTCTTCTCTCTCGGCTCGTCGCGTCTTCGTTGCAAGAACGCAGGCATCCCCGGCGGCATCAAGCGGCGTGTTGCTGTGCCTAGTCTTACCCTGGTAGACCTATCTTTCTCTCCAAGGCTCTGCTTTGACTTACCTCTATGCAGATGATCCAAATCGCTGTGGTGCTTGCGCATCTTCATGCCAGTGGCGTCGTCCACGGCCACGTCCACCCAGTGAGTAGACCCACCTTGATCACCCCGTTCTCTCTTACTTACCCCAGCTCAAGGGCATCGTTCGCATCAAGGACGACGGCAACGCTACGCTGACCCATACCGGCGCGTATACGACAGCAACCAAAGTCCTCCACTCGTACACCCAGTGTATTCCAAACCAAGAATCATTTATCTATCGATCTCCAGAGTTCTTGAAGATGGATGCTCCCCGCGTGCCTACCAAGGAGATGGACGTGTATGCTTTCGGTTCCACTCTCTATACGGTACGTTACCATCCTGCAAGCATTTTCTCTCCGTGTTCAGTGACGCTCATGAAATCTGCTTGAAGGTCTCCACAGGTATCGCACCGTTTGAAGGTAGACACCGCCGGCTCGAAATAGCGATAGTCGAGATCGGGCTCCATGGCCATGGCCGCCTTGTACAACCCGACGGTATGAGCGATGGTCTCTGGAAGATCATACGCAGCTGCTGGGATTGCGACGCTGCTATTCGTCCCGAGATGGAATTCGTTGTCGGCGCATTGGTTGCCCTACGATCATAGGAGTTGGGACAATCGAGCGCCTGGCGCTGAGCCCAACTGTTCGATCCGTGTTCCCATCTTTCCTCTGCATCCGGCTTTCAGACACGAGTTGGCTTTGACTTCAGCTGGTTTATGTATCCGTTTCCGGCCCCAAGTGACATCCGGCCCCGGTTATCATCCGTTCCACTGCATTTACTTCTTATCCTGATTTGGACTACGGTGATCTGCGCGTGACTATCGTGCAAGGCATCTCGTAACCGTCAGACTGACATGCCTCCCACTTAAGGCAGAGAGGAGACCGCGAGAAGAAGTTGGGCGAGTAGGGGGGGAAGACCACGCGGGTGGACGATACTGACGAAACAATAACTCTATATATTGTGAAATGAAGCAATGTAGTGCCACCAGAATCCTACGATGTAAGACCAATTCTGAATCATGACACAGAGAATCGTTTGAACGTATACCTGTTGCTCAAATTGAGTTCGGTAGGTCTTCCAGGTATAGATAAATACGCACCCAAGGAATGCGAGGTCCTTGCTGTTCTCGCTGGTTAGCGCAGATTGTTCCTCATCCACTTGTTCGATCTCATCAGTGGGAAAGTAAGAAGTATCGGTAATTGATCTTAAATGGGGAACAAAAGGTGCTTCAATACGACGGATCGTATCCCAGTCTACCCCATAAAAGAACGAGTGCTTCTTGATTTGTTCAACAATCAACCGACGATCAGCGTGGGTGAGGAGCCTGTCATAAATATGGGAAGGTTGAACGGTAAGATGAGTCCCCACGTACCGTCGTATCATATCTTCGGATTCCGTGCTCAGATGGATATCATCCGGAAAAGCTAGATTGCGTGGCCAATCGACAATTTTCTGATATGTTTCATGTGTGGAATCCGAGCAGAACGGAGGGTATCCAACCAAGCATTCAAACATGATGGCCCCAAGGGACCACCAGTCGCACTCTTTCCCATATCCTGTTTGGTTGAAGATTTCGGGGGCGATGTAATCGGGCGTACCAACCGTCGAATAAGCCTGCGATGCTTTGCATTTTAACAAACAGACGCAGGACAGAACTGGAATCTCACAAATTTTCGGCGGTTTGCCTTCCAAGTTGCTATTTGGTCTTTATTCGACATCGTCAGATTGATGGAATTGACCAGGACACTGTTTCGAGAGGTCTGTGCGTTTGTTGTTGGGGCAGACGCCAGAAGACGCTGATAATAATTCGAGTCGTGCTTTTTCTGGAAGCCCGTGGAAAGACCAAAGTCACTGAGTTTGACGTGCCCATCTTTGTCTCTAAACTCGGGATATGTCAGTGGCGAATGAGCAGATTGGTGTACTCAGCCTCACATCAAAATATTATCTGGCTTGATGTCGCTTTTTAGAGGATTATCAAGTGTGCCTTGCAAACCTAATCACAACTAACCGGTGTATGAAACCAAGACTGTGTACCGCTTCGACAGCTAGCACGGATTCTGCAATATAAAACCTCGTAACATCTTCCGAGAACGTGTCATATTTAATGAGCATGCTCATCAGATCACCGCCTGGCAGGAATTCCATGATGAGATACAGGTAGGAAGGATCTTGGAACGAATAAAAAAGCTCGACAACCCAGGGGGAGTTTGACTCGGCGAGGACGTCTCGTTCCGCTCGAACATGCGCTAGCTAAAAAAATTGAGACGACAAGATGAGTGCAAACTGCATACGGAATCTGTGGGTTTCATGCCTGATCTTTCTTCAGCATCTCATCCTTCTTCAAGGTCTTCATGGCGTAAATCTTTCCGGTGTCAGCCTTTTGGACCAGTCGAACCTACAAATTCAATGGTTAGACCCAGGCCGTCTGTGCATAGTGGGTTAGTAATTTACCTCTCCGAATGCACCTTTGCCAATAACCTTGAGTGTCCTAAAGTCTTGCAGACTGAGCTTCGTCCTACGCAGCCGAAGGAATGTCGACTCCTTCTTTCCAAGGTGATGCATCTGCCGCTGTTTCCTCTCCTCCGACATGGCTCCATCGCCGTGTAACCGACGTTCGAGTTCGACGCGTCTACACAGTTACAACGTGTTGCCTTGATGATACATGTCTGCATACCTTGTATTCCGTTGTACAGCAGATTCTACGGCAACCTTGTAGTAATGTTCCAGCTTTAACTGGGCACTTTTTGCTCGAGGAACCACATCACTGGAAAATCCTGCCGTGGTCCTGTCGAAATAAACATCTGCCACGAGTGGTGAACAACTCGGCAAGTGTCCCGAAAGCGTTGGACCTCACACTCGGCAGAATTATTGGCCTGCAAGGCTTGCCGTGAGTCTGATGCTCGCAATTCCCGAGAAGAGAATGATCCAGAGGCAAGACTTCGGAGTGAGTTGGCCATGAGTAGAGTCTGAAATCGTTCGTTTGATGGGGATATTTTTAGTACAGGTCAAACGAGTCTTCGTGAAATAGGTGACATACATGACTACATGTACACATATGTAGTCCGTCCGGGAATTATCAACTAGGCGTGGCCATACTTAAATAACGTAGCATTGGGAATAGTCATGGGTAATTCGGCACGAAATCCTGCTCTGTCGTTGGCCATTTGCGAACAGTGCCGACCCCACGACTAGGCCGTGAATAGGAAGAATGCAGATGCCGAGGGTAGAACTGGGAGGCATTTGTCATCTCACGTCCATGAGACGGTGTTGAGGATTGAGTCGGGTGCGATAGCTGTGTGGGAGGATTGTTCCATGGTCGATGGTCTGGGCTACAGGTAAGGTGAGGGGTGCATGGATTTGTAGATAAACAATCGTGACTGACAAATTCGCGTGTTGTCTAGGCGGCATCGATATTGGTTTGAGATGAGCAGAGACTGATGGGCTGCAAGCAGTTGCATGAGACAATTGGTTGTTAAGGAAAGTGTGATGCCTACTGGTAGAATGCACCAGGGTCATGAGCCTGTGCTACAGTTTGACTGCGTTGTTGGTACAAAAGAGACGCTGAAACGCCAATTTCTGGACGGGTGTTGTTATTTCGATTCTGAACTGGAACCAAGGTCGGCGGCGGCGGCGGTATTGGGTAGTTAGGGGAGGGGTGAGGAGGACTTGGGAGTATTTGACGAGAATGCAAGTGATTTCCTGGACGCATATTATGCTGTTGGAGACGGTCACTCAGAGCGGAATCGCTTGGGAGGGATGCGGGAGTGGACGTCGGGGAGGTCAAAGGCGATGGGAGTGGGGATTGGGGTAGTTCGTAGGTCAGTCTGACCAGTCCATCGTCCGGCGGCTCAAAGGGTGGAGGGGGGATCGCTTGAACTTCTTCGTCATCCCTAGGATGGAGCTCATGATGCTGTATGTCGGGATTTCCCCATGATGCTGTAGAATTGGTACTTGATCCCGTCCTGCCTGATGTTGGACCGGATTCTGCTTCCTGAAGCCAGGTTGGAGGCGGTTTAGGCTCTGATTTCCTATCAGCCTTCCTTTGCTTTTGGATACGTAAAGGCTGGGTGTTATCTAAAAACAGCATGCCACTCCCACCCACAAAAGATTGCGAATGAGTCGTAGGTGATGACTGATTGTCGAGCGCCTGTCGGGCTCGGGCGGCTGCCTCAAAGACTGCGTCGTCCCACTTCTCCCATAGTAGTTGTTCTTGTTGGGAGCGATCCGGTTGATCAGCCCGGGATGAGAGTTCCAGAGCGTGCGACGTCTTCTGATTGAATTCTTGCTCCGAGTATGCGGGTGGAGGGTGGTGGAAGTCTGGCACATCCATGGAGTGCGGAGTAACCCCTGGGCATGGTCGTTTTGCGCTTACCAGGGCAGTTTATTAGGTGATCTAAACCACATGTGATGATCTTACACTGCCACGGTCGTCTCCGAAACACAAATCCCGGTGAGCATCGTGGAGGGGGTACATTAAATCAACATTACAGTGGTCGACAGTCACAAAATTGTTTCGACTACTATTAGACTTCTATTCCTTCCAAGTTGGTTCCCTAGGATGGTGTGAATTCGTCGCTCCGATAATCGGACATCGGACACTCACCAGTTTCGGTAACCGCACATAGGCATCGGTTCCTGACCAATGTCAAATTTGGGCCAGAGAAAATTAGAAAGTAGAACAGACCCCATCCATTCAGTGAGACAAGGCTCAACGACCCCCCAAAATATCTAGTAAGGCAGGACACGGATTGCACGATCAGCGATAATGATGTATATGCAAGACCATACGTTGCAAAAATGTTGCTCATGGGGAGGCCAATACCAATCCTGGGATGCGGCCCAACCCCAGCCTCTTTATCTGGATTGTCTGGGCTGTTATTGATCGCACCCTCTATCTGGTGCAGAGCGCCGCTTTGCCATCTTCCGACTTGTTCACTAACTGTTGCTCTGATCCCTTGCGGGCTGGAGCTGAAGGACCGCAGAGCACCCAAACGAGAATCTTCCATCCGAGCGGCATTGCGCACATGAGAAAAGGAAAAAAGGTCTGAAGGGTCTTGTATTGAGTTATGGGGAGTGACCAGGCCACCACCTGGAGGGAACATGAGACAAGGATGCCAACGACCTATAATTTGCTCCCTCACCTTGATCAGATATTCGAATGCCGACATCGTTTTCACCCTCCGCAATAGTCGCTCGTATTACTGGGAATGTCGATGAATCATGATGTTTTACAACAGTTGCACGCATGGACTGGCGAGTCATTGTAATGAAAACCTCGGAGGGATGGAATTACCAACATTCTTTAATAGTTCGAAAACGATATATCTGGAATACGATTGTGACGTCAGGCAGTTCGGCCACAATCTGCAAGAAATAAACGAACTCAAAATGTTCCCTAATATAAGAGAACGTCGTGTTCAGGTGTCCATCAACGATCACTTCAGGCCATCTTGCCCCTTGGTCATATCGGCAATGCTCCATACCTGCCGTTAGGAGGCCAACACACCGACGAATGCTCTTTGTAACGTTGAGTCCGGTAAAGATGATGCCTACGTGAGGCTCCTCTGATGAGCTATTTGGTGAGCTCTCATACATTTCTGATAGGGCGATATGGTGTTCTGCGAGGACACGACGCGAAATTCGCGAAACAAGCATACGACGCATGAATGAATCTAGCTGGTCCGGAGGCAGATAAGGGGAAGAAAGCGAAAGGCCCAGGGATAGGCTTGGAATAACAGTTGCACTGTAGGACGTTAATCAAAAGCCACCGGAGGAGAGGAAAGGGCTGTCTACTGTTGAGCAAGAAGTCCGGTTAAGAAATGGCAAAACTGCTGATTTTCTTCTAGTGTTGTAATGGGTGGGTAGCGGCGAAACCTAATGCACCATCAGACTTGAAAGACTGAGTTATGCGACAAATGTGTTTTACTGCTCAAATGCCGACCAATAGAGCTAACGTCTGGTCATTGGCGGGAAAAGACATACACCAGATTACGACATACCTCATACACCTTTGCAACGCCCTCCTGAGTGACGACAACGTAGGGAAGGGTTTGTATGTCCCGTAGTCGATGGGCAATACGAACCGGAAGCTCAGTCCGGACGTAGTTGGCACTCTTAATTGGTCAGGGAATGTGAATCTGACGACATGCGCAAGAGCACCTTTATTAAACGATCCTGGTCCATTGAACGGCCGAAGAATACCTGTGTTTTGATTAGGCGCCGCACCGGGGATCCCTGCGACAACTTACCAGCTGTCGTAGGGTTATCCGTTTAGCTTCTTTGGATGCATAAAGTTCTAATTGTCTGTTTTGGTAAAAGTGAAGGGCGGTCGATTGGTTTCGTGAGGGAAGATATGGGGAATCTCGGAATGCTAGAGGTCGTGCGGCTTTTGCACTGGTAGTCAGCATCCTGGTAGTTGTAGGAGAGAGCGCATTGATGAATCCAAAAGATGGCGGTCGAACGAGATGCCCGCTGGGTTTAGCGCAGCTGGACGGGGTTTGGATGCTTCTGGTCAGAACAACTGTCACGGTGACTTTTTAAGTTATATGTATAAGTTATACATGCTTCAATCCATATCGGTTCCAATACTCCCTCATACCTTCCAGCTCTTCTGTCATTCCCTTCTTTTCAAGCCAGACCAACAGATCCCGCATCTTTAAGATCGATTTCACCCGTCCTTTCCCAATTAAACCTTCGATCTCCTCGACGGTGGAACTCACACCATCCTGCCCAACTTCCTCACGGTCTAATGCCTGAACGACGCCTACGACCTCACCCCCGGCCTGCGCCACCATAGCTATCGCGCCACGAATAGCTTTACCCGAGGTCATCACATCGTCCAAGATGACCACCTTTTTCCCTCGAACGTCGACACCGACCAGATTTCCTCCTTCGCCGTGGTCCTTTGCTTCTTTCCGATCATACGCGAAGCCAACATCAATCTGGTGTTGGGTGTGGAGTACCAGCGAAGTCGTGGCAGCGAACGGGATGCCCTTATAAGCTGGGCCAAAGAGGACATCAAACGTGGGTAAGGGGTTTGTGGGAGTTGAAAGGGCTTGGACGATCGTGGATGCATAAGCGTTGGAAAGTGTGGCAAGGATCGGTCCGGAGGAGAGTAGTCCAGCATTGAAGAAGTATGGTGAGGTGCTGCCGAACATCATGCGATCGCCATTGGGCCAATGAATGGTAATTCGTACCGTCCAGATTTGAGAGTGAAGGAGCCGAACCTGAGGGCCTTCGCAGACATCGCCTGTTCTATCAGTTCCGCCTGGTATGCTTGCAACGAGGTTGACGACATGGTTGCGGGAAAAAGAAACTGCAACGACGTGACAGACCCACGTGCAGAGGTGTATTTAGAGGATACCCTCAGACCTTAGGGCACCCATAATCAAATACGCTGATCTACGGTCTCTATCCACGCCTGTCCAATCCCCCGGCCGTTTCTCCGATGTGTCTTCGTCACCAAATGCATAGATATCTTGCTCGAGGTCATCTCCCTTCTCGTCAAGACTTTTTCCCTTTGCCTCACGGTCCCATAGAACGTCTTCCCACTGGGTATCGCTGATGGTGACGGCCACCGTCTTAGCATCCCTGACGTTGGGCAATATCGAGGTTAGGAGGTTCGAGAGAAGCTCCGAAGTGCCATCAGCAATCGGAGACTGAAGGACTGGTAGCGGAAGATATTCCGCCTGTTATGAAAGATTGATTAGTGGTTGACGTCGGATTGGGAGCGGTGGGAACCGACTCGTACCTCAAGAAGCATTCCCTTCACGACACCGCCAGTTAAAATCACGTTACCGACTCGTACCAACCAATCATTGCCTATTGAAAATATGTGCCCATCGATGAGCAGTTGCTGTCCACTTGTTTGGCCGCGCGGAGCCAAGCCAGATGACTGTCTCACCGACACCCATCGGGCTTTCAACTGAGCAAGAAGTTGTTCAAGGGCTCCAGGGGGCTGAAGGGTCAAGAACGTGGTGCGAAAGTGGCTTGGACTCTGGAGATAGGCAGCCTCTTGGCCAGCAGGTGCTGCCGCGAGCACATCTGCCCTGGTCGGCGCAAGAGGATCCTCGAGAAGAACGAAGACATTGTCATCCATCGTAAGAGCACACATGGTCCGTTCAGACGGTATCTGGAAGCCGGGCATCTGGCCCAAAGTTGAGCGATATGATCGAACAAACAGTTGCCATTTCCCTCTGTACTGGCCCTGGGGTTGATGAGTATGGGTCAACTGTAAGATTACCCACTCACGTTGTGGTTTGCGACAATATTTTCACGAACAAGTTGAAGCCCAGAGGTGGGCGCGTTTACCCAGCGTGCAAGTCTTTGAAGTTGAGTTCAACGATGTTATCGAGAAACCTATCGTCAGTCGTCCTACCCAGTAAACCCCATATGAGAGCCTTCACTAGGAAAAAGGGCGATGGAAGACGCGTAACGTCACGGTCACGTCATCGTGATACGCGACACTGATATTGTTCAAGCTCATGCCACAGAAACGCAAGGCGACAGCTGCACTTCAGGATTCTCCTACGAAGCGGGTGACTCGCTCAAGCAGGCTTCTAGAAGTGAAAAATACCTCGTCTCCTCCGTTTACCCCGAAGAAGGAAATCACCACATACAAGAGCCGCCGAGGCGTCGCGTCGCGGCGACCTGTCAATAATGTTGCTAAGGAGAATCCAACCCATGAGGCTCCACGTAGCAAAGTGGTATGCGCCGAAGACAGTAGTGACTCGGACGACGAGCTCATCCTATCACCGTCAAGACCCTGGGTAGACCCTGTGCCTACACCTTCCTCCGAACTATCACCCGATATACCTCCCTTAGACGCGAAAAACTCTCGGTCTAGAACCACCCTCGACAGCAGCAGTATAGCGCTTTCACGGAGACCAAGATTTCCTCATCGACATCGCGTATCATCCCCTATAAACAACGAGTCGACCTCAGGGGATCTTCATGGTTGCAGCGGAAACGAAACCGAATCATCATGTACAACCTCCCAGACGACTCGAACCTCCGTAACAGCACCTCCAGTATTTCCCATGCGACCCGCGACTTGTGCCCAAACCAACCCCCGCGGCACAATTCCTGTGCCATATGCGTCTGCAAAGAAAGGGATGAAAGTTACACGTTCATCCCTCGACCGCCTCCCTGCTACACTTCCCGGAAACCTTCAGCCGTGCCTAAACGTCCAAAAAAGAGTCATTTTACGCGCATTCCAACGGCTAGCAGATGTCACATGCGACTTCAAGGAAACCGGGACTGAAGACGGCGAGACTCCGGCCAATGCAGTCGCCTTCCAACAGCTAACCGATCTTCTCGCTGGTACTGTCGCAAGAGGCGAAGGAAACAGCTGCCTTGTCTTGGGACCCAGAGGTAGTGGGAAGACGAGTGTAAGACATACCTATATCAGTTATCCTCCTGTCTGACGAATGGATAGATTGTGGAGAAATGTCTATCCGATATATCTCATGAAAATCCTGTGATAATTCGTCTATCCGGGTGGACCCAGCATTCTGATCGCCTTGCAATGCAAGAAATCGCTTATCAACTCAGTCGGCAGACCGGCAAATCTTTTCTCTCCCATAGTGACAATTCAGGTCTCACTGTGGGCGTGAATGACTCTGATACCAGTGAATCAAATCCCTTCCTGGAAGACCCGCAGTCGACCAAAGTCCCTCCTCCTGCTTCACACCTTCCTGCTTTGATATCCATCCTGCCGACCCTACCACGATCAACGATTGTCATAATGGACGGCTTCGATCTATTTGCTCTTCATTCACGCCAGTCATTACTGTATTGCCTTCTGGACACTGCTCAGAGTTGTCGGGCAGCGGCGGGCAGCAAAGGTCTTGCGGTTGTCGGGATCACCAACCGCATTGACACCATCACCATTTTGGAGAAGAGGGTCAAGAGCCGTTTTTCGGGAAGGATGTTCCGCTGCGCGCCTGCGAAGGGGTTGCAGATTTGGGAAAATCTATTCAGGACCATCATGTCGTTGGATATCGACGAAATGGGAGGGGAGCACATCGATGATGAGACTCGAGCTGAGTGGAAGTCCATTTGGCAGTTAGCGGTAAAAAACTTCTTGGGGGATGAAAGGACACGCGCCACGCTCCTTGAAACTTTTAGCATTACCAAGGATATTGGAATGCTAACTAGGATATCAGTGAGGGTCGTCTACGTCGCTCAAGATGCATCCATTGACCAGCTCTTATCTCAGTTGTCCATGATCGTCCGTCTTTCATCAGCTGCGCCATTCCCTACTTCTTCTAGCTTTGCCTTGGCGGCTCTTTCTCAGCGTGGTCGGCCACGATTCCCCCTTTTACATAGTACGCTATTTTTTGCTTCATTGTAAACCACACCTTTGAAATCCGATCACTCTTTAGCCCTACCGTATCCGAGCCTTTGCCTGCTCATTGCGAGCGTCCATGCCAACACCGCTGGACATACAGCTTTTACGTTTGAAATGCTCCATGAGTATTTCTGCGATCAGGTTCGTGCCTCAACAGCTGCTCCTGTCCATGTGAATGGAGGCAGCATCGGCATTGTGCGATGTAGTCGTCAAGTCCTTATGATGGTGAGCTGCCTGATGAGACGTTTAAGGCATCTCTTGACGAATGTCCTCAGGCTTTCGAGGATCTCACCGACGCCAAGGTTTTCCTCTCTGTGAATGCTCATTCCCAAAGCATCGCAAAAGAGTTCATCAAGTACCACTCTGTCGTGAACAGAGATGATGTAAAAAAAGCGGTTGACATTACAGGGCAGGTCAACCTCAGGAAATGGCTGACGAAGGCACCTTGAATATTTCTTTTGTCATTCTCATCAGTGCGATAGATTTACAATTGATAATCGAGGGTTGTAAAGCGTTCGGGATAGGAGCTGTAACTATAATAACAATGTATGGTTCAGCCTTGTAGTTCATCCTGCAAGCTTGCGTAATTGAGAGGTTTTGGGTGACGGATTAATCGAAATGTTCCTCGGCCGATAGTGCTTGGACCAAAAAATTCAAAGATGCAAAGAGTTCGAATTGCTGAGGAGAATGGAGAAAGCTTTTTCTTGTCGTGCTCACGGCTTCAGCACGCGATACCGACACTGCAAAGAAGGGTTGAGAGGTAGTTATGATGGTAAGAGTATTACATACTATTCTCTAGTGGTTTCATCCTCCCAATAAGACACTACAGGTATCTCAGGAGAGGAAGGCTTGCTTCTAGTGAGACCCGGGAGATGTTCAGATCCATCTCTCCAGAGAATGTCGGCAGGATATGACTCATGATTGCAGTTATCTGCATCGCCTTGTGGATTATACCCTCGGTTGTGCTTCATCCGATCTTGACCTTGACATGAAGGTGACGGGAAGAAAGTGTTGTCCCGGGCGAAGACATTGGAATTTTCGATCATTGACTTGAAATCTCGGTTCATAAACAGACTATTGTCCCATTCCTTTGTTTCCTCGACCAGTTCACGAATAATCCCTAGGAGAATGTTGGGATCCTCAGCTCCTGTCGTACCGCCGCGCGCGCTACCAACAATAAAGCAATCTTTTCGGAGATAAGAAGCCGGATTCTGAGTATTCATACGATCAAGAAGTTCGCTGCTTTTCTGGGAGGGAAATGACAAGCTGAGTCCCAGATCCAGGGACTGTCGAAAAGAGCTCTTCGATATGGTTTTGTCGGAATTGGCACGGAGACTAGAATCGGACACATCTGGAAGAATCATAGTACGTAGAGGTGAAGGTCCGAGGGGAGGACTGCGGCGTGGCCGTGAAGAGGAATGCCTGTCGTTGTGTAAAACTTTAGCCGGTTTTCGAGGAGCCAAAGATGTCGCAATTATTGTTGGACTGTGGTTTGTGGGAGAATTAATTGTTGCGAGCGGGCTGCGGCCACTTCGCACCCGGTTTCTTGATGAAGGCGAAGAACGGGAGGATGTGATCGTCATGCTGCTGGAGAGCGCGGACAAAGCATACGGATGGGAGATTCGGAGAACAGGCGTCACTAGCTGTGGGATTGATCCTGACTGCGAGGCTGGACCGGGGTTATTCTGGAAGCTTGGTGGCGGCATTTTCGGCGAAGGCGTGGCGAAAGCCTCGAGTTGTGTCTGCTTGGGTGCCAAAGGTAAAGGATATTCTGGAGCCACCCGCCTTGATTCGACCAATCTCAGAGTAGAATTTCCAGAAAAAGGCAGGGTAGAGACATCGGAAATCCTTCGCCTCGTGGACGGTAGAGAAAAACGGCGGAGGACAGAACCCGCTAGAGAAGTCATATATGCTTCGGAGGGACGCTTTGGGAGACGAAGTGAGCGAGATTTCCTTTGTGTCGTAACATGTCGTATCCCGCACGGAGCACGCATGTCGCCAAAGGTAGACCTTGATGAGAATTGTGACGAAAGATTCCCTAACCAATGTACAGTGGAGTCATCTTCGATCGAGTTATTCGGCGTTGTAGGAAACTTGTTCTCAAGATGATGGTTCTGCAGTCGAAAGGGCGGAGATGCCTTGCACGTAGACTTGTGAATCCGTATTTCCCAAGCGGGAGAGCCAAGAAACCCAACAATGAAACCAGACTTTTCATTTACTGAGACGGTGCCAATGGTGGAAGGTGCCAAAGAAGGGAAAGGAGGGTGCGCTCTTCGTTTCTTCAAAAAAATACACTTCCCGAGGACGAGAAAAGACAAAAGCCCGCAGACGACGAGGAGAACAGCGAGACAAATGGAACCACTGGGCTTGTTGATTGACTTGATGGGCGATGCGGAGACTGTTGTGAGAAACGATGCGGAGCATAAGAGTCCGCTGAACATCATCATCGATCGGGACAAGGCCGGCTGGTGGGAATTCCCAAATCCCAGTGTCTGCAATCATGAATACCCCATCGTTGCCCAACGGCAGCAGCTCATTAGAGACAACAAATGACCCGCTACTCGAAGACTACATCGAAGAAGCGTTTGTAACAGTGTTTGCGCTCCTAGATCACCAGCATAAGGCAACTCTTCCAGACACATCCAGGCGTTTGCAGATGCTCTCGACGCGGATGAACTCTCCTTCGACCAACAAGATGGTTGTTCACCCAATATCCCAGGAACGCCAGTATCGCCCGCCGCTTCCCACCCGCGAGTTCGAAAGGTTGCTGCCTTGTCTGATTTCGCACCGGTAAACGCGAAAGTGAAGAGGTTCGTCCCACATGTATGCTCATTTTCCCGGAATCATTCCCATCGACTATTAATATAGGCGAAGACGGAGCGACAGGACTCATGGTAGGCGGAAGGAGTGGACGTTTCTCCTTCTGCGTTGGCCGCTCTTGGTGTGTACAAGGCCAGCCGTCATGCTCTTTTGTTCTCAACGACATCAAGTGCTTCATATTCCTGTTCATTGCAGCAGAATTTGGATTTTATATTGTGATACGACAGTTGGTGAACACGAAGGAGTGGATCACAGCATGTAAGCCTCAAACCACGATCTTCCCGTCCCGTATCTCATACACCTCGAGGGAGAGGTAAGAAAGGTGTATTGAGGAAGAATCTCAGAGCCTCCCGAAATTACCAGGTAAGTGTGGCGATATCATGCCAATGATCTCATCTCATGTGGTGAAGGAGTGGAAAGACGCAGCAACAGTTCTCGATGAATACATGCAATTCGATGATTGGAAGAAAGTGGATGAAGACGCATTTTACGACTGGAGATTAGTGAAAAAGGTGATTGAAATTTGTAATGCCTGCCCATGGTACTTATTTAAATAGGTACGCCGGTCATTGAAGACCCTGCGAGATAAAGTGGACGCCAGAGCTTGTCTTGGCGTCTTAGAGACATGCATCCGGTCGAATTTTGCTGGCATCGAATCTACAAGGTGAGCTTTCTACATCTGTCTTCGCTATCTATGACACAGAATGTTCTTCCGCTTAGACTGTACAGCGAAGTAACTTTCTTCTCAAGGACCATTGATTTCTTCTACTTATGGGCGTCAGACTTTCCTAGGGACAAAGGATCTCATCGAATGTCAGTCCCGATCCTCGCTCTCTCACCGATGCTGATCTGTGATTTCAGCTTACTTTACGGAATTAGAACAATCTCTCGAGTTCATTCGCGAGACACCAGAACTATCTATGGACGAGAAAAAGAGATTCTTCAAAAGCGCGAATACTAACCTTGGTCAGCCTATTAGGACAGTTGCCGGAGGAACGATTGTTAAAATGTTATTTTTTATAGGGACGTCGGCCCTATGCCTCTCTGGAGGAGGTTCTTTCGGTTACTGTGAGATACATGCCTGGGAGACTTGAATGTCTTATCTATCTCTTTGCATTGACAGACCACATTGGAGTCGTCAAAGCCTTCCTCGACGCTGGCCTACTCCCTCGAGTAATCACCGGAACCAGTGCAGGCGGTCTCATTGCTGCATTGATCTGTACAAGAACAGATGAAGAACTGAAAATACTCTTGGTCCCAGAGCTGGCGAACCGACTGACGGCCTGTGAGGAACCTTTCAGTATATGGTTCAAGCGCTTCTGGCAGACAGGGGCACGTTTTGATAGCATCTTGTGATCCTTTGTCCCCTTTTGCACAATTTTCTGTTCGCTAAATTATACCTGTCCAGATGGGCAAGGAAAGTGAGCACAGGCACTTCGGAATTTATTGATGTCCTTCCACTCTTCACACAGTGCACCTTTTTTACCCGTGGTTCAATGACCTTTAAAGAAGCCTATGTGAGGACTGGTCGAATCTTAAACATCTCTGTGATTCCTGTTGATCGTCACTCGTACGTATGCTGAGAACTATTTGCGACCGCTGAATATCTTGATCGCGTTAGGCCGACAAAGCTATTGAACTATATGACAGCTCCCGACACACTGATCTGGACAGCATTGCTTGCTTCCGCTGCTGTTCCAGGGATTTTAAACCCCGTCGTCCTTTTGCATAAGCTGAAAGATGGGTCGGTTGTGCCATGGAACTGGGGTAGCCGGTTCAAAGACGGGTCTTTGAGGTATTCTCCCTTGATGTCCGGTCCATGCATACGGTGCTGATGTGAGGCATTTATAATAGAGTCGATGTTCCCCTTCAGGCCTTGAATCTTTATTTTAATGGTGAGTTATATATCGGTTCTACTTGTGCATTCTCTAACCTCTTCAAACAGTGACGAATCCTGTCGTGTCGCAAGTGAACCCCCATGTCCACCTATTTTTCTTTGCACCCCAAGGCTCGGCTGGGAGACCAGTTGCACACAGGAAAGGCAAAGGCATGTTATTTTTTTCTCCTGTCATGCGTCACTTACAAGAGCAACCATCTCAGGTTGGAGGGGAAATTTCCTTCTATCTGCAGCGGAGCAATGGTTGAAACACGAGCTTTCAAAAAACTTCAAAGTCATTCGAGACCTTGAGCTTCTTCCTCAGCTGTTGGGCCAGGACTGGTCGAGCGTTTTCTTACAGAGATTTGACGGTGCCGTCACGTAAGTCCATGAATCCATGTTTTTATAGAATTCTTTGATTTATAGATTATAGAATATGGCCCAAGACGCGCCTCTCAGTAAGTCATGCCTCTCTAATCATTCTATGGCCCATAGCAGCTGTAAATTCAGGATTGGTTCCGTATTTTGAGCGACCCGGACCCTCCTGAGCTGGAACGCATGATTCGAGTTGGTGAAAGTGTTACATGGCCCAAGGTATTGCCTCGATTTATTCTTCTCCCTGTGATCAGCTCATTTTGTGATCAGCTTCATATGATTGAGAATCGAGGCAGGATTGAAAAGCAGATCTTCCTCGGCCGCCAATATATTCGAACGGCATTACGAGGACGTGGCCGACTTCCTGAGCGACTGGGTTCGACACTCCTTTATCCAGACGCTTTAACATTGAATGCCGTTGCTTCGTCTTCTCGAGGACTCTCCCCTCCGCAGACAAATTCCGACCACCCGATATCTGTAGATCCCGATGCCGAAGCCGCATTCAGCCGGGGATCGCGTTGGTTTTTCAAGCGCGGTCATCCTCGCTCATCACCTTCGCCGCCAGAAACAGTGACCTTGGAAGAAGGTTCTGACGCTGATCCCCTCCGCTCTCCTACGATTCGTCGCAAGTGGACCTCTGAGCTTTTGAGTCCTACTTTCAACGCACCACGACCTTCGATGGGAGATGCAGCTAATCACACCGCAAGTGGGTCCGTTGGCCAACGCCCCGGAGGATTCTTGTCTCGACTTGGCAGGAAATCATTTTCGAACCTTGCGTCGTCTCTGTCTGGGACTTCGAAGCGATTTAGCAGGGAGTCGAGTGAGGGATCTGAACGAGGGATGAGTAGCGACAGCTCGTCTGACGATGATCCTACTGTAGGGGACGGAGGTATTGAGGGTGTTCATCGGCAGCGAACGTGAGTCTACAGTAGGATTTGATTGTCACCCCGCTCGCCGTTTAGAACGTCGACGAAAGCTATCTATAGGAATGAAATGTTTTCGAGTCATGGGCGTGCTGACAAATAATGGCAGACTCCTCTTCATGCTGGACGTTGTGGCCTGAGCACTCATCATGTCCGATTCCCAAAGCTCGTTGCTTGTCGGGGCACCTAATATATCTTCTGATCCTAACATCTTTGCCGCCGCTGCTGAACGTCGAGCTCGTCAACTTCCGCAACAGCCTTCCGCAGCACAATTAGCAGCGCAACATGAACGTCGACAAACCTTCCGCCGTTTAGTGGACCCTGGAATTTTACGACCCAACTCCAAGGAACAGGCCAGCGCCTCCCTCAAAGTACAATTATGTCTTCAATCCTTTCCAACATATCCTTAGATTGCTACCTCAGACTTTGTTGACCATAGCTCAGAACCTCGTAAATGAACCCGATAACCCCAAATATCAGCGATTCAAGACTACAAATACTGCTATAAAGCGTAATCTCGTTGAGCCAAAAGGTGCTCTGGAATACGCCATCGAAGTGAGTGGATTCTTCCCGATTCGTCATTGTAATAACGCAGCATTCACTATCACTCTAGCTTGGCTTTCGCCCTGAGGTACACTTATTTTCCTTGTCATGACCGTGTCATCTCATAGCTTTCTACGACGTGTAGGTTCAAAACTTTCAGCCATTTTATATATTCAATGCACGGAAGATGGAGGACCTACGAATTGGAACTTTAATTCTTAAAGAGTTCCTCGATCTCGAGAATGAGAAGGCCGAGCGTGCAGCCCGTTCTAAAGTCGATCAAAAGGCTGTCAATGAGGCTATAGCAAACCAGGTGAGGACATGAGCTGAAGTATTCTAGCGGTGCTCCTGAAGTTGCATTGTTGAAGGTGAAACTGGCGTTTATGGATGATCGGAAATCAAAGGCGTTGAGGGACGAGATAGAGAAGCAGCATAGGGAAGCTCATGCTGCCAGCGCTCGGCAGGTTGATCTAGGGGGTTCTCAACCCTCATCACCGCCGTCGATCCCGGGGCCAGGTCATATGCTGCATGTTGACGATGTTGAGACGGATGTTTAGCTAGAAGTACCCACGTGATCAGTCTCATTTAATCGTCGCGCGCAATGGACAGTCAACTCGCTCAATTCGCGGCTCTCAGTCAGAAAGATAAAGGCCCAGCTTTCATTTCTCTCATCCCTCAGATTATTGCTCTCCCCGATCCAGCATCAGTCCTAAACGATCTTCACACCCTTGTAGACACTGTCGTCAATCAGGAGAGCATTGGTCTCGTCGTCGGTAGACAAGTCTTATCGGAACTGGTCAAAGTCCTGGGCGAAGGCGCGATCAGGGATGTCGAGTTGTGCAAACGCGTCGTACAGGATATTCTGAACACCACTCAGCCTCGCATTGTCAGCTATGAGGAACAGGTACGTTGGTCTAGCGTCCTTGATGGTTTTCTTCGTCATATTCCAAAGGTAAACAACTTGCGGTTTCAACTCGCCGATCTCTTAGAGGGAGAGGAAGAATGGAGCGATGCTGCTCGCGTGCTGATGGGTATATCTCTTGACTCGGGTCAACGGTTAGTTCCTTCTTTTTCCCTCTCCTTTCCTTCATATGAACTCAGTTGGACCTGGTCAGGACAATTTCAGATGCAGAGAAACTACAGGTTTATGTCCGCATCGTTCGTCTCCTCCTGGAGGATGAAGATTCCGTCCAAGCTGAGACCTACTACAATCGGGCAGCGCTCCTTGTCCATTCAACACAAAGTCGCGAGACTCTCCTTCAATTCAAGCTCTGCCAAGCTCGGATTAGCGACTATGGACGGAAATTCTTGGAGGCCGCCAGTCGGTACCACGAGCTGAGCTATGTTGGAGAAATCGATGAAGAAGAGCGTCGCCACATGTTGTCAGTAACCCTCTACGTCTTTCTCGTTAATATAGGTTAATAAAAACATCCTTTAGGCTTGCTGCGGTGACATGTGCGGTCCTGGCTCCGGCTGGCCCTAACCGCTCCAGGGTTCTTGCGTCCCTTTATCGTGACGAGCGCACCATTGACCTCCCGACTTATAACATCCTCTCCAAAATGTTTCTTGACCATATACTCCGCTCAGCTGAAGTAAAGGAATTCGAGAGAACTCTCAAACCTCACCAACTTGCGAAAATAGCAATATCCGCCAATGATCGACTTGCCTCCACTGTCCAGTATGATCGGCCTGGACACCCAAATGAGCCCGCAGTCAGCACCCGTACAGGACCATCGACGGTTCTCGACCGCGCAGTAATGGAACACAACTTGCTTGCCAGCTCCAAAATATACAATAACATCACCTTTGGAGGTCTAGGTGCTTTACTTGATTTAACACCAGGTGCAGCAGAGAACATGGCTCGGAAGATGATCGAACAGGGTCGGCTGCGAGGGTCAATCGATCAAGTCGATAAGCTAATATGGTTCGAAGGTAATCGTGAAGAGGATGATGCCCAGGGCAAAGCTGGAGGGCTTGGAGACGTAGAAGAGGCTGAAGATACAGGCGCTCCATTCACAAAACGATGGGATACTCAAATCAGACTGACGGCAGCGAATGTAGGCCAGGAAATTCATCGTCGGACAAGTGAAACTGATATCAGGACATTCCAGGTGGAATCGATTGTCCAACATCTAACTGAGAAGGGACTGATTCGAATTACGCTGTCCGCTGCTTGATCCCTTGAGCAGTGGAATTGTACGTTTGTAACGAATGGTTATGCGTTATGATATCATCAATTCCATGTGCTCGGCAGGGACGAAAGCAATGGTTAAGCGATCCGCGGGTCAATTGTCTTACTGCCAGGAGATCTGAATTACATGGAAAATGTATGTAGTGGGGGGGTCCCCAATCTGTTCCTGGTCGGGACTGCCACAGGATAATCTCTCGTATCAGCAGGCTGTTCTGGCCTGCAGTAGAATTTCCAATTATCAGCACACTGCATCCGATGCTTTCGGAGTAGATGGTAATACACACTGTTGACTGACTAGAACGTCTTCCTCAATGTAGGAAGCAGTGTCCCTGAATAAGACGGTGTGTTTACCCGTAGCATCGGAATGCTTGAGAATATTGTGTAGGATGGGGGGAACAGAGGGCGTCTCAGTTTTCGGAGGCATTTGTGGAGTTAGGATTGACTTGGGGGTGTTGCTTGTTATATCTCGATTTGAAACCCATTACCAGTGTCTCGTACCACCTCGTCTTGCTAAGATCCATGATCTGCCATCGGGTTGCATGGCGAATCTCAAGTAGTAGTACGTGACCGGTGCCCACCCCCCTCTGCACCCATCTCTCGCGACAGTGAGGCAGCCTTAAGCTTGTACCCCCTATGGTTTATGCCCGCGTGCACTACCCTTCTGACTGGTTCAGTCCAACACCATTGTCGCATCGATCGTGCCAAGCTTCACAAACTGCACTATGAATATGCTGAGCTCAACAAACAAATGCGGCTCTTGAACAAAAACAGTCTTATTATGTACAGGCAATCCACGTCTGATGCCCCGAACAGCGAACGTAACCACGATAGATAATCTTTGAACATGTAATACAGTGCCTTACAATTAGCAAGGCCTGTATAATCACCAGTACTCATGTGGCGGGCACGCCACGGTCATGCACTGGCGGCATTCTCAGTTTTTTTCCTTCTTTTAGCTCTTTCTCGTTTCGTTTCCAATTCGTGCCACTCGCCTTCTACAGTTGCAAGTCTTCATATTAAGGATTAGTAAAAGGCCGAAAACAGAAATATTTGGTGTACTAACCCAACTGGTAGAGCGGCTTTCGGTTGTTCCTGTGTGAAATATGGTGCGTTCATAGCCTGGACAGCTGTCGCACGTTCTAATGGATTGTAAGCCAGCAAGTGTTCGGCGAGGTCCAGCGCTGCCGGTGACATCCATCTAACCGAGCATAAATAAGACGACAGTATTCGTATGTTATTGGGAAACTCACTTTCGAAATAACTCTCTAAAATGGTTGGGAATAACCTCCTTCGGCTTTATAAGTTCATACCACGGAAGACCCTTGACTCCGGCCCAACGTTCCGGAGTAGGAGTACCGATAATTTTGTAGACGACATCAAGCTGGTGGATTTCATCGTTACCTTGGAATACCGGCTTTTTTGTGAAAAGCTCAAGCATGATGCATCTATTCATCGGTCTAGGTCAATACTTCAAGCATCCTGGTTATGGAAACATACCCTGCACTCCACATGTCTACCTCGGGGCCGTAAACAGTGGCACCGAATAAAAGCTCGGGCGGTCGATACCACAAGGTAATGACTCGGTTGGTATAATCCATGCGTCGCCTTTTCTGGTAAAAACGCGCTAAGCCAAAATCTGCCAATTTGAGCTCCCCACGATTATTAATAAGGATATTAGAGCCTTTGATATCGCGATGAATGACACCCTTGTGGTGTAGATAAGCCAAACCAGCCAACATTTGATGACAGAGGGACTTGAGATGAGCATCGGTGAAATTGAACTGTGTCTGGGACAGGATTCCTGTCAAATCATGGTCCATGTACTCGAAGACCATGTAGATTGAACCTGCAGATATCTGAGGCTTGTTTTCTCTATAGAAAGAAAAGGAATACCATTTGATATCATCATCTCGTATAATCGAACGACGTTTTGATGTTGAAGAGATTGAAGGAGTTTGATTTCTCGCATGGCCGTGACGGGAAAACCGTCTTTCTCCGCTTCCATACGAATACGCTTGAGCGCAACGTGAACTTTAGTCACCGTATTCTGGGCTTTGTATACTTTGCCAAATGTGCCTTCCCCAACTTGAGACACGATGCTATACAATTCCCCTCGCACACCTAGTGATGCGAGCTCATGGTTATCTCGGTCTGGGACGGGTTCCTTCACAGACGACTTGGGGTGTTGAATTTCATTTATAGCCAGAGTTTGACCGTATCTATAGAACGAATTGGGCTCCATTGGAGAAGGCAGCCTGCCTCCCACTTGTGACACGATGCCATACAATTCCCCTCGCACACCTAGTGAAGGAGTCGACACGAGCTCATGGTTATCTCGGTCTGGGACAGGTCCCTTGACAGACAACTTGTGGTGCTGCATTTCATTTATAGCCAGAGTTTGACCGTGTCTATAGAACGGATTGGGCTCCATTGGAGAAGGCAACCTTCCTCCCTCGCCTTCAAGCCCGTCCCTCCGAGGGGGTGGAGTCTGGATTCTTTTTCTTTCAGGTAAAGGAGGGGAAAACCGAGGGAAAACCCCCGTCTCACGGGGGGCAGCAAATTGAGGGCCGTCGGAGGTGAGATCCATATCGTCTTCATCACCGGGAAAGAATTTCTTGAGTGATGAACTTGTTTGAGTAATGGGTTTGAAGCTCGTATGTCGAATTGGATTAAATCGACCTGGAGGGTTTGTAGAGTCTGGTCTCGCCTCCGAGAATGCATGAGGGGGATGCTTTTCAGGAGGAACAGGAGGAGGCATGTCCCTGGAAGACGACGGAGTGAGAGTCCCATGCGCCACAGGAATGAGGCTAGGTGGAGGCATGGACCCTCCTGGCGCGGACTTCCGCCGGTGACCCTGCATGGGATATCAAAGAAAGAAAAATAGGAAGCATAAATTGCTTACGTTGGCTTGCTTGCCATTAAGCTGGTGGCGTCTTCCATTTTTTCGACCGCTCGACTCCCGAAGAGAACCCGTAACTAACGGGGAAGTTGGCGAGGTCGTTGCAACAACTTCTGTCATGGGAAGTCTATGAACTGCACGAGCGCGAGTCGGTGGGCTCTGACTCATGCTCCTTTTACTACTTCTGCTAGACGTTGAGGAAATGCTTCTCCCACGACCTACGGCACTTCCGGGACTCCTTCTGGGAGACGGGGACGACCTCTGGTGACGGTGAGAATAGCCAGACCAAGAGGGTGTCAGACCAGAATGGCTTGCAGGACTACGTCTGGGCGATGTTGAGGACTCTCTCTCATGAGATTGTGAAATCCACGCTTTGCGTCCACGATCGCTTGGCGTACGGCTTTGGCTGATGGACGGGGGGGTAGCTTCCCGACGACGTCGTTTTGGTAGAGGCGAAGGAGAGCGGGACCTCGAACGATCCCAGGAGCGATGGGAGTAATATGAGCCGGCAGGAGAGCGTGAACGTGAACGTGAGGGTGACCGATAGTGTTTCCTTCTTGAAGGTGTCTTCAGTGTCCGGTCTGACGAGCTGACCACTCTGCCTGAGGTATCATGTGTCGTTCTCCTGGTCCAACTGACGTCGAAATGAGTGATAGTCCATTCCAATGAAGAACAGGATCATACTTATTCAGAGTACCATCGTCCGTCCTCCAGTCACGTTTCACCTTGTTATTGTGCGGTACTCGCTTTCCGCTCTTCGACATTGTTGAGCTCGAAGACCGGTCTGTGTTGCTTGTTCGCTGCCCGTTTCGATAACCTTGACTATTATTATCACTAGGACCTGAGGGACGCCACGACGGGGCAGGTTCCCAAGAGCGGTCTGTCAGGTCAACGTTATCTTTGTTAGGGGACGAATCCCTCCTTGCAATGGGCGCTTCCCAGCCTCTCTGTCGCCGGTGTGTATCCCACCCCGAGTCACTCTGGAATTTTTGACCCTTCTTGTCTCGGTGATGGTCGCGGCTCCAGTCGTACGACACCCGGTCCATGCTTCTGTCGTCCACTGCGTCCAAACCACGTCGATGCTCCGGTGGAGGTTCTTCTGCTACCCACGGGTCGTATGATGGTGGGGCTCTACTTTGGCGAGGAAGAGCGTTGGGAGTACTGCGGGAAGATTCGGCGTACGAGGAAGAAGGGTAGGTATGGTCATGCCAATCGCCCCGAGAACTTGGGTATCGATATTCCGCCTGAGCTCGACCTGACCACTCTGATTCTCTGGGCGCCAGAATCTCATGATCCCCTCGGCCCCTGCTGAGATGATGATAGTCATCGTTGGTAATGTAAGTATCATCAAGGTCGTTCCTATGCCATGCCTCGGAGCGCTGGTTACGAGAATTGGATACCTCTCTGTTGGTGTCGTAAGATGACCGTGCAGATGCTGAAGAAGGTCGATAACCCTCGCTGCGATGGGACATCTCTTGGACATGGGGGTAAGTTTCAGGCCGCATTTCGTCCCCATGTGCACCTGTGTAATAATCTTCATCTGGCCCTTTATGCCCTCGACTTCGCCTACTGTTCTTTGCGTGAGAGCGCATGGGTATTTGGCACAATGTTAGAGGTGGCAGGAGAATTGTAGTGGATGTTACGTGTTTGCGGTGTACGAAAACTGCAAGGGTTCACCCAAGGTTCAGAGTCTTCCCTGCCGTAATTGCTTGACGAGACGGCTTCGAAATACTGTTGCGAACAGTTCTACGGAGTGAGGTCTTTTCAAGTTAGACGAGAACGTTCGAGATGACAGCAAGGCGGCAATGGTTGGATAGAAAACTTACATAACAACGAACTTGAACGAGAGCCGTCAAGAGGGAGACGAAGAGGAGTCGTCAGAGAGTGGGATCCCTTGAAGTCCTGAAGAGACGGCGATAAACGGAAAGGATGAGTCCTAATGACGTTGTATGCCGTTCAATGTGCGCATTGCAACCAAAACGCGCAAAGCAACCCCAAACCCACCCTCCAGTCAGCCACCAGCACCTCTCATCATGTCTGCAGCGTTTTACTTGCACGGTAAACGGTCCATCCCCGCTGGGTGGGTGTGGAGCAGAAACAACTCCCAAGGACTACCAAAACATGCCTAGAAAACATACACAACGCATACATAGTCCCATCATTGACTTCGACACTCAACGTCACCTGCATCCCGTCCCAGTGTTAACCGTGTTTCTGCCAGAAGCGTGGCAAGGTTGTATCTGAAAACTCGTGTTCCACTCATGCGAGCATTCGTCTCCATAATCTGTTCAGCCTTCTCCATCCTTGAGAACTTGCTGACCGACGTCGTGGGTGCAAACAACTTCAAAATTGAACAAGTCAGATTCATTGAAATCGGACTATGCATGAAGCTTACCTTGACTGTAGTGTCGATCCCACTGACTGCCACAAGAGGGAGGTGAGGATGACCTTCAACCATATTCACAGTGCTGCTGTCCCCCTCATATATTCCAAGCAATGTTCCCTTCGCTTTATGCCACACAAAGAAATTCCCATCATCGGATCCGGACGTTACAAATTCATCCTGGGGGCCCAAGAAATTTACTGCGTGACAGGAGAAATTCAGAACACCAAAGAAAAGAGGAATCCATGCTAACCATCTTTTATTGTTTTGACGTTACAAGCGCCAACATAGCTCTGGCGGGGATAGATGACGTGGACATCAGGTTGAAACCCATCCTCTGCCTCGGAAAAGTCGGCGGCGAATATTTCAACGTCGTCGTCGCCGTCGCCACTATCATCACTGACGCGATCGGAATCCTGATGGGGAATATCGAGCCGGTTAGCACCTGGTTGCACAATTGAAGTAGGTGTTACTTCGTGATCGATATCCATCGAGTTTATTGGAGATAGGCTGGCAATGTTTGAGGTATTGGGTTCTTCGGATTTACCCAGTTTCGGGTTTGGAGCGATCAGTGGTGATGGAGGTGATGACATGGAGTCACTGTTTGCAGTCTCGTCCAATGCAGAGTATAGATACACCACGTCACCGCTGTAAGCTGTATAGTATCATTAGCGCAACGTTCTTCATGCAGAAACTGCGTCAAAACACACACATAACAATACCTGTAGCCAACATCCATAAAGACAGGAATAACGAGAATCAAACAAAAGGTATCACCTCATGTCCGTTATAGGCCGACATCCGGGCACCAGTTATATGGTCGGACCTCATTCCTCGCTCACGAGCGGGTTTCTTCGGTCTTCCAAATCGTCGGACACACTGCGTCAAAGAACCTTCACCCGCGGATTGCGGGACCCCCCATTCTTCCTGAAGTGTTCGACCTGTTTGCCTTCGATCAAATAGATATCCCTATTGAGATCTCCATTGTAACTCATCCCATACGCTAGAGTCAAGACGCACATAAGGAGACTCTCCTGCAACGACAAATTGATAAGGTGTCAGCGGAGAGAGCGCGAGAGTGGACAATTCATGATTGACTTTCACGAGGGGAGTCGGACATGGTCCATGATGGCAATCATGAGGTCGTCGCAGGTCGTGCTGCCTCACAGACCCATCCTTTACCGAGTTATCAGCCTGGGAAAACGACAGGGTATGCGAGGACGTACCTCCCCGACTGACAGAAACAAGTCTGGACTGTATTCTGTAACAATCCGTTTTACGCGGTCCTTGTGGCATTTCAAGATATGGGTGCATGCTTGGCGCGACCTGTACACCGTTTCATGGCCAGGCAGAGGACCAGAAAGGCCGTCTTCCCCGATATCAAAGACGCGCACTTGCTTGTCGCCAGCAGCAGTTGCTCTGTAAATGTCGATAAGAGCGAGCAAGGATGAGTTGGGGCTAATCGTTACATCCGGGAAGACCGGGGCAACATCTGAGCACTGAAGATGTTTGCCCTATGACCAGTCTGTATAACTGAACGGCAGGCGAAGGGATACTCCTGAGAGGTATTAGCGGCATCGATAGCCCATATCCGCACAGTGGTGTCATCCCCGCCGCTAAGCAATAGATCGCCATCGCGGGCCCAGCTCAGGGCATTTACACATCTAAGGCCCGGGTATCTGAGCTTTTCGAAAGGAATGACCCTTGTATACCCTGTGCCTACCCTGTGTGTCCAGAGGTCGAACCATCTCCAAGAACGTTTACCCTATCAAGGGTAGAGTTCAAGGACCGGAAAAGGTTGCGTCTCCTGAGCCTTTCTATCTTCAGCCGAGGTATCGGGTGGCAAGTGAAGTACGATAATGAGCCATGGAAATATGGATAACCGTTTGACATGACTGTCTTGGAGAGCTGGTGGGAATGGCACAAGTCGGGATTGTCAGACGGTACGATACTAATCTGGCTCATATATTGACCCTACTCCTATCTTTCAGGCATGTCCATGTCCAGATAACTGCTCTTTAACTCGCGCTTATAATCGACAAAGGAACTGTATCTTTAAGATATCCTGTCTAAGCATGGAGATGGCGTTGTAAAGAGGGTCACTGTTTAAGCCGCGACTGATAAATTGCCGACACCTTCAGCGATATCCTCGAGCCCCGACTCGATAAGTTTGGTGATCTAATGGAACCTGTAAGACATATGTCAAGGAAATGAAATGATCTCACTTTTCCAATAGCTACTGTCCGCCCTGTTCGATTCATCAGACATGAACTTCCTTATCAGACATCGAACACGCACCTTCATCTCTTAGCGTGAATCTACCCAACTGGGGATAGTCCACAAATCGTTCAACACAAACCAAAGCCGCCGTCTCGATCAGAGCAACAATTTTCTGTCCTGAACATATACATGTCTCAACCTGAGTGATACTAAAGGACTTTGAGCAGCTACCTTTTTTAGCGAACTGCGGAGGTTTCTTGGATTTGCGACCAGTGGCTTTGTCGTAATAGTGCAAAAATGCCTGCAGGAATATCAGATGATAATCAATGATACCCCAAAATCACTCACGGGTAGTGTAACCTCTTCAGAGAGGGTATGAATGTGCATCACGGCGGAGTAGCCAGCACATATGATACTCTTGTGTTCCAATATTGCAAGCTGGGCCTCGAATTGACGTACGGCATGAACGGGTTTGAGGGGGCTAGTCAATACAAATCCGGGACTGATGTCCTCGTCTTCTACACCACGCAAGCGGACGCGAATGTTGTCTCCACAAAGAGCGCGGTCGATTTCGGTTTCTACTTCATTGTAAATGGCAGCTACCTCGACCTCGTCCTTGTTGGGCATGAGAATTAGATGGTCGCCCTTGCGCATATGTCCGGATTCCACTTTTCCGACAACGACGGTTCCCATGTCTTTGTATTTCTCGGAAATAGGGATCATAAGGGGAGCATTGATCTTACGATCAACCATTGGCATATGGTCAACATGTTCGAGGAAAGAAGGTCCACTGAAAAGTAGGGCTAAGAAATCCACATATCCATGAAGGAGGATTCACTCACTCATACCAGGGGCACACGGTTTTGGATAACCTATCTTTGAGGTTGAGGCCAGTATAAGCAGAGACGGGAATGAAGGAGACATCGGTCTTGGGGTTGAAACCTGCGGCTTTGACGAAAGGTGTTAACTTGTCCTTGATTTCATCATAACGAGCCTTATCCCAAAGGACTGTGGGCTCGTCCATTTTATTAATGACGATGATGATTTTGGAAACTCCCGCAGTTTTGACCAACATAATATGCTCGCGAGTCTGTCCACCCTTTTCGAAGCCCGTCTCGAATTCACCCTTTCGGGCTGAGATGACAAGAATGGCCACATCGGCTTGAGCAGCGCCAGATATCATTGAAGGGACGAAGGTTTTATGGCCGGGAGCATCAAGTATCGTATATCTGCGGAGGTCGGTCTCGAAGTAAGCACGCCCGACTTCGACTGTCTTGCCTTTGCTCCTCTCTTGAGGAGTAGAATCCAAAGCCCAGCTGAGATACCATGATTCGCGCCCGGCCTCCTTTGCGTCCCTTTCGTATTTTTCCATAGTGCGCTTGTCAACCGTCCCAGTGAGATAAAGTAGATTGCCACCCATTGTGGATTTTCCAGCATCGACATGGCCGATGAAGACGATGTTCAGATGCTCCTTTACTGAAATCGCGCGATGAGTTAGTGGGATCGGTGGGCTGGTGTAACAGGGATGTACCATCTCCGTATAGATCCTCGAGGACGGCTCGATCTGCGACCGTCTTTACCTCCTCGGCTATGGCGTTTGTATCAGTTTTTGCTTTCTGGGTGGAGAAGATCTTGTTGGAGGGTGCTGGGGTGCTAGGCTTCGAAGGAACCGGGGTCGCGGCGGCTGAAACAGAGGGGGGCTGCGTGGGCTTGATACGAGGGGGTACGGGGTCCGTTGGAAGGGGTGGGGTGGGCTTGGGTCCGCCGATGTTGAGTGATATGGTGGGTGCGGGACGAGGGGGTTCGGGTTGTTCAGGACGATCGATGGGCGGTGGGGGTGGAGGGGTCGGTTTGGGCGCACCAAAAGATCTGCCGGGCACGAACTCGAATGCACCAGCGTTGAGTTTGCTCATGGTAGGAGGTTGGGGGAAATGAAGATCGGCCAATGACCTGTCGACCACAGTGTGCAAAAAGAACGGTGGCTGGTCGTGCTCGATAGCGGCAGGGAGTGGTGGTCGAAGTTGCTGAGATCACATTCAATTGTATAGATCACTGACCACAACATCCACCACTGATGTCCGAATCGTACCTCGCCGTCCTCAAAGCTTCCTACGATTATGACCCACAATCGGACGACGAGATACCCATCAGGGAGGATCAGCTCCTCTTTCTCGTCGAAAGAGTCGACGACGAGTCCGTCCCCTTTCACCTCTTCCGCACACAGGCCCACTAACTAGCCCCTCCAGCTGGTGGAAGGTCAAGGTCAAGGGTGATACGCAGGACGTTGACAATCCCGCTGGTCTCGTCCCTGCTGCCTATGTCGAACAGGTCTCTCCGACGCTATCAGTTCCCTTTGCGGACAGCTCATTCCACGTTTTAGGCTGACCACACCTCTACTGTCAAAGCTCTCTATGATTACGAAGCTACCGCACCTGGAGAGCTTTCAGTACAGGAAGACGAAATTCTACTGGTATTCGACACGGAACAGGATTGGCTGTTAGTCCAGAGTCAACAGGAAGGTGGTAACGCAGGCTTCGTACCCGGAAACTACGTGGAAGCCTACACCGAAGAAGAGAGCCCTCCTGCCCAACAAATCATCGTCCCTCCTCCCGTAAAACCATGTTTGCCACGTCCGATATTAAAACTCACTTGTCATTCTAGGTTCAACGTCCCGTAAGTACATACGTGGACCCCGCCGATCGTGTTGCCGCGACCAAAGTCAATGCGGATGGTATCCAGACATGGTCAGTGTCAGAAGTGGACAAGAAAGGGAAGAAGAAGAAGGGGACGCTGGGGATAGGCAATGGCGCACTCTTCTTTGCGAGTGAAGCCGACAAAGTGAGTCGCGGCATATCCAGTCTCTCCCAATATTCCAACATACTGTCTGACAGACGCCGGTGCAAAAATGGAGAACCCAAGATGTCGCCAATGTTTCCATTGAAAAGTCGAAACATCTCGTCCTTGAAATCGGTGGTGCGACTCCCGCAAACCTTCACTTCCTCGCTGGATCCAAAGACAACGTTGATGCAATCATGACCAAGCTGGACACCTCCAAGGCCCTTTCTTCTGCGCAAGACTCTTCTACTACCGCCGTCGGTGGACCGTCCGAAAGCCATACATCCAGCCAAGCAACAAAGAAACCTTCAGTTCATTTTTCTAATTTCTCTCCCGAGATTATCCCAGCGACCGATGATAACGAAGACGAAGAGGCCCATGATCAAGCTCTTCCCACTGATGATCGCGGACCATCAGTAGACGAAGAACAACCAGAAGGCGAAATAGGCGTTGCACTTTACGATTTTACGGCTGACGGTGACGACGAGTTATCCATTGTACAAGGGGAACGTTTGATTGTCCTGGAAAGAGACAGTGATGAGTGGTGGAAGTGCCAGAATTCCAAGGGTGCTACAGGCGTTGTACCAGCATCATATATCGAGGTATTTTCTCCCTGAAACGTGACTGCCTTCAAGTATGACAATGTTGACTCAGGTTCCTGATGGTGCATCGGAAACACAATCTATGCCGCAAGAGAAGCATGACGCAGCGTTAGAAGAGGAGCGCATGCGGCTAGAAGAAGAAGAACGAGAAAAACACAAGAAGGCTGAAGCTCAAAAGCGGGCCAAAGAAGCAGCAGCAGCCGTTGAGGCAGAAGCTGAACGGAAGAAACTCAATGAGGTTCGCGCCAAACGTTCCTCCACTCTACCAGTGTGCGTTTTGTTCCAAGTCCTACCCCGCGACGACCGCACTCTAATCCAGGAACCCCAGCGACGCAAAGAAAACACCTGAAAACGGCGCTTCGAGTTCGAGAGCATCCTCGGAGAATAATCGTCAGTTGAAGGACCACTTTTTTAAAGTTGATCTGACCACAGGTATCAGGACCCCCAGCTCACCGCACGCGTGTATGGCACGATCGTTCGGGCCAATTCCGAGTAGAAGCAGCTTTTCTAGGGTTCAGCAATGGCAAGTTGAGGTTGCACAAGGTCAATGGCGTTACCGTGGAGGTTCCATCCGAGAGAATGTCCCTGGAGGATCTGCAATACGTGGAGCGATTAACAAATAAAAAATCCCCGCATTCCACTTCCACCTCCAAGCGTGTATCCGACGACGATATTCCGTTGGCTTTGGCTCGACCGGCCAGCTCGTTACCAAATGCGGCGCGGTCGGCCCCTGTGAAGAAGACCCCTCAGATTGATTGGTTCGACTTCTTTCTCTCAGCTGGGTGCGATGTCGATGATTGCACTCGATATACAACCTCGTTTGAGAGGGACAAGATGGATGAAACCATTCTTCCAGACATCACCGAATCCACAATGCGTTCCCTCGGCGTGCGTGAAGGTGACATCATCCGTATTAAGAAAGCCATTGACAAGCGAAAACCCACGGATAATCTCAACAAGCCTAGCTCACACACCGAAGAACAAATTCGTCGTGATGAAGAGTTGGCTCGCCAGTTACAAGCTCAAGAATCTGGGAATTCCAAAAGTCCCGCGCCAAATCTATTTGCTGGCCCAGGAGGGGTTCTGAAGAATCCACGACGTGGACGGCCACAACCAAGCAAGAGCTTACCCCCTACAACAGTTGATATCAACGCGATTTCCACAGTATCCGAGAATCTCCAACGAACATCTTCCCCGCGAATTCTGACCCCAATCAATGCTCATCCTTCGCCGTCTCCAGTCAGCGGCCCTACTGGTTCCGACTCAACCGTGCAACCTGTCAGTGGCTTTGGGGACGACGCGTGGACGAATCGACCGAGCTCGACCAAACCTAGCGTTATCCCAGCAGCACCTCGTGCACAAGCCGTTCCTCCGGTGACACGGACCCCTCCAGTTTCAACTCTAGCTGCAGTCACTGCACCTCCTCCCACCCAAGTTGCTCCCAACCTTACTTCATCTTCGACCACATTGGGGTTAGTCAATCATGTTTCCCTGGCAAAGACCAACGAGTCGGATATCTTCGATCAACTTTCGAGGCTCAGCGAACTGCGGAAACAAACTCCCTCAGCACAACCTCCGCTGTCAGCATCGCCGTCTATCATACCCCCTAGTTATCAAGCTGGTCTGGGTATGGGGTCTTCGCCTGCTCCGATGATTCATCATCTCCAAGCCGTTCAATCGATTTCCCCTCCTCAACAACCATCCCAGCCCTACAATGGTCCTCGAGGTCCCTTTGCCCCTGTTCCAGTGAACCAGAGCTTGTTACAGCCTTTGATACCCACCCAAACCGGCTTCAACAACCTTATCCCTACTCACCCAACTTCCATCCCTTCTTTCCGGGCACCATCACAGCCGTCATATCTCGTCGCTCAACCGACGAGCCTTCCGGCGGCTCAACCGTTAATGTCTCAACTGACAGGTATGCCTTTCAACGGGTTCAATCCAGTACAGAATACTAGTCCATTCTCTCCAAATCAACCTCGTATGTTTCCACAAGTTTCCTTCATATGGTCATTGACGTATTCAGAATATACCGGATTCAATCCTAATTTTGCCCAATCTCCGTTCAGCAATGGAGCGACGTCCCCGCCCGTCCCGCCTCTTCCGGCTTCCTTTTCAACTGTTACTAAAGATACTTCCCCCGCAAATATCTTCGCCCAAATGAAGTCAGGAACTTTCGCGAACGACGACGCGACGAATATCCAGCCTCCATGTAAAAATGACCTCTGCTCGTACACTCTTGCTACACATGCTGATCTGTTCTTCACAGCTCTGACTGCCTCTGCAACTGGTTGGACCCAGCCTTACCCAGGTGGCATGTATGGGTACTAGCGTTAATGTTTCCCTTTCCATGATTTGATTATTTAGATCCTGCGTGCATTATCCTGGGAATTAAGATATGTAATACAAAGTTCACGTTGACGCCTCTATGATGCCTTGAGCGTATCCGACGCGCAAGAAATATGTCCTCAATGTCTGCCGCACTTCCGGAGCGGTTTCTCGAGAAAGAAGATCTGTTGCATGGGGATAAATAGCGGGTAGATACCTTGCAAACTTCCAGGGGGCCATCTTGAGCATTCATGGAATAGGATGATATGATATGCACTCACAGCTTTATCGTCAAAATGACAAAAGCCTTCGAGGATTTCGGCCACGACGGGAGTCCATGCAGCAATGTTTTTGCTTTGTGTCTCAGCACGCAAATTATTATAGTCTTGCAGCACGCCAAGACCCAAGCTACTTATCGGTAAGCCCATGCCAATTACGAGAGGGAAGGGAAGATGACGAACGGCATTAATCGTTCTGCAATTTGGGGACGGGCGGCCTGGTGGTCAGGACGAGGGTCATAGTACATACGCTGCAACACGTGAACCAGCGTTGCTGCGCTACTTGACTCTTGCTTCAGGAGGTTGGGCAAGTGTTTCATGAAGCCTTAGATGGTGTATCCATGAGAGCAAATTACAACTCGTTGTTGTAAATAACATACCAACTTTCCACAATCCGGTCCGGAGCTCCTTGTCATCATTGAACATGCGGGCAAACTGGTAGCTGTGATCCAGAACTCCCATGAGGCGCAACAACTGCTCTGGGGGCATTGTCGTGTACACATTGTTATTGCGGAGGAGGTCATTTATTGTCTCGATCAGAAGCAGCTGCAGAACGCATTTGACAATAATCTGCTTGAAAATTCGACGGCGATCGGCGCTTGTAGGTCTGGAATCAAACTTCTGTTGCTCGCTAGGCGAAAGTGGTGCTGGTAAGATGCTTTGACCATTGTAGTCTGGTTGTTCGTTAGAAAGGATGCGAGCTGATCTGCTGGCAACAGACCTGTACCCTCATTGAATTCAGCCGAAGGGCCCTCAATCTCGACACGAATGCTCTCGTCGAATAGTTGATGAGGCGTGGTTGTCCTGAATAGTTTAACGAAAGTAGCCGTTACTCGTTCCCACCGCGTAGGGCTGAGTTTAGCAACGTTTTTCTCGAGAAGCTGCTGTAAACAAGAAGTTCCAATGCGTGCTAGGGTGTCGTTTTCTGCTCTTCCTATCAGTGTTTTGAACAGCGGATAGCAAGATCCTCTTCAAACCTTGGCAAATGCAAACACATAGCAAATCCAGCAAACCATCAAGAAAACGTTCCAGGATATCAAAATAAAAGGTGTATAGGTCAATGAGATCGCGGAGAGCTTGAATCATAGTCGTGGAAAGCCAGACGCTCATGTCCTCTTGTGTAGTAAATCGCGACAGATCTTGACTAGACTTCAGAACGGCGAAGATCGGGAAGAGGAGCTCCTGGCAGACTGTGTCCCAGAATTCCACAGGGTATGTCGCCCCATAGGTTTTAAGAGTAGTGAATAGAGAATCAAGGGCCCTAAGTGCCAGGTAAATGTTGCGTTCATGAAGATCTGAGTGTGGTATAACATACAGCCGTCGAACTTCGAGGTCTTCACCATTCATGATGATGTCATAGAAACCAAACAAAACAGGGAACCAAAACTTGATCATCGCATTTTCCTCCACATTGCTCGAGTTGGCGGCGAGAGAGCATTCAGGGCAATCCAGCATGACTGGGATGACATTGCGTAGCATGGCGATCGCCAACAAACTGATTTTCTGGTACTTGCTGACTTTGCAGAATTCTGTAATGCACACAGTCAGATCGGCAAAAGCTCCATGTCGAACAATCGCGGCAAAATGATCTCTGTTGAGCCTCGTCACGATTTCGAAGGCAGAGTTAGCGATGCGTTCTATCAAGGAATCGTAAGTGCATCTTGTCTGGAATTGACCAGCCTACCAGTCAAAACTTTAGATGCAGCAGAGAAGACCCCAAACATGGTCCGCCATCCAGATCGCATGTTATGTACCCGTGCCTGGATCATTTGTTGTAAACATTGTAAGACCTGTGAGAGTATTTTCGAAAGTTAAAGGTGATCTAAGAACCTCCAAAAGCAGAACTGGCAAACCATGTCGCGTATTTCGGGATTTTGGTTGTGGGTCATCGTGTATTCAAATGGCTTCAGGAAGTCTTTCTGAAATTTGAAATGGGGCAGTTCTTCCTTTTCCAAGAAACGCATCGCAAGCTGACGGAGGGAATCCAAGGCGAAAATGCCGACATGGGGGTTATTATGGCAACATACCTAAATCGCTTAGTTATTCTTTTTTGAATGTGACGTGGAATGAAGGCGTACTAGCTTGAAATGCTCTCCTAGAATATCCCATAGGTTCGACCACTCGAGACGAATCCGAGCCATGTTGTAATATGAGATTTCGACTAATTTTTGGAGACTGAATAGTCGTGGATGTTGAGATAGGCCAGAAGACTGGATCTCCTCCCACGAAACATCGCTGAGGGCTTGAACAAAGTCAACAATGGCAGTCTATAGAACCAGACTAAGAAGAGTGCGAGAAGCCAAGCGATGAACGAGAAAAACATACACCAGATAAGAAATGACTAAGGGAGAAGACCATATCAGCAGCTACGGTTATGTGTGTAGACCGACTCTCGTTTGCAAGCTCTTCCGTGGGGAGTTTACGGGTACGGCTTCGGGACCATCAGTTGTTGGGACGATATATGAGAAGCTCAGCGTAGTACAAACCCTTTTCGTCCTCCATCCGGGATTTCGCCTCCACCGCTGATGACTTGCATGTGTTCAAGCTGGCTAACGCATGTTAAGACTTCATGCCACGAGCTCTTGAGGTTATTGCCTTCTGTGACTGCGACATCTAGTAGAGCTTTTATGGCTTCCATGTTTTTGGTCTTCATTTCACCAAAGTTGTTCAGAAAGGTGAATTTTGCGAGAGTTGTCACGAATCCATTTCGCTGCAGCTCGAGATCGAAGAAGCATACGATTCGAATGGCGTTCTTGAAGCCGTCAAGACACAATTCGACGACTTCTAGATCATCCGTTTCCTGGAGAGGGCCTGAAAGGCCAGCCAAAAATGGGATCCAGGCCACTTCGAACATGGGACGGACATGTACAAAATGGGACGCGCTGAAAAACTGTTCGCCTCCTTTGGATCTGCGTTGTGAGCGCATCATCGTCCGAAACAGAGCCTAGAAAGAGTCTAAGCTGAATGAATGGAAGTAGAAAGGATATGCACCTCTGTTTTAGTTGCCATACCATTTGTTTGCATAACGTACGCTTCTTTTTGAAGATCTCTGCCCACATTGGCAAAGGCATTAGCTAGCCCTGGGCCACCGGGATTGAGAACAAGTGCAGCCTCAACCTCATCCTTCATTCTGATTTCGTTCGCCAAGATATCATCGTAGACGTTCGACATAAACTCCTCTGGAAGGTCATTATTGTCGTTTATTCCTCTATTATTTTTGAGAAAATCTGCCTTCGTCATGCGTTTCTTGACTTGCGGGCTGTACGCATCGGTATTCAGCATGACGACCGAATATGCTAGCACATATGCAGTATCTTAAGGAGTTATCAATATCGTCAATTCAGGTATTGTCCAAAGTACCTTACCAGCGTTGGCGAATGGCGTTTTGGGATTTCCTGCGATATATCGCTCAGCGAACTTCAGCATGAAGCGATCAATTTTTTGTGCTTCGCCAGGCAAGCGGAAGGATTGTAAAAACAACCTCAGTGCATCAACGAAAGGAAGGTCTTTGAAGTGGAGCATGTCAACAAATGCATGCATTGTTGCAACATTTTCTTCCTCCCTATGATATTTTAGCATGGATCAAGCCCAGAGAATGACAACAAACCCATCTCCTAGATATTCCCCTATCATGGACTTGCTGAGACCATCAGCTGTGAGGAGGAACTTGGCTACATCTGGGGGTGCATTGCTTGGAATAAATCCATGTTCAACTAGGAACTGAATGCCCTGGGATTACAATGAGTCACATGTATTGTACGATGGAACACTTTACTAACTCGCTTTGGCTTGAAGTTAAACTTCTTGATACCCTCCAAGAGCGTGGTTTTCTTTTGTTTCGCACTTTCAAACTTACTGGGGTCGTCTAGAATATCAGGTGTCGGTTGTCGCAAGGCCTCTACACTTGCACTTGAGGCGTATAGCTTGTCTACTTCGGGCGTAACTGGCATATCGTCCCCAATATGAGACCTTGCGGGTGTGACTGGAAGTTCATCGGCCTTGCCCGCGGTCGTACCCCAAGCAACAAGAGATCGTAGGACGGCAGAAAGACATTCAAGTCCTTGCCTCTTCAATTGGCCTTCAGAAAGACCTATGACTGATGTATCCATTGTTCCTGGGACTGATAGCACGGCGGTGGTAAAAGAAGGAGGAGTTCCTGCTGATTGGCTTTTGTTGGTAGGGCTAAGAGCGGGGCTCGGAGGTTCGTTATTCCTCTGAGCAGCGGCAGAGTTTGTGGTCCCAATTTTCGATACAATGTTGATCAAGCTGAATATGACGTTCAAAGCCTATAGCAGAAGAAGGTCCACAACGACTTACTGCTCATATATATTATCAACAGCCTCACCATCACAGTCATAATTGAGATAGATCTCCACAAGAGCTTGAGGATCCTGACATAACCGCGAAAGCATTGCCAGGATTACTGCCTTTTGTTTCAGTGTAGATGTCCTCATTTCCAAAATAGGAAGGAAGATCTCATGTAAAAGGACTTCTATTTCTTTCTGCTCTGTTGTTAAAAGAGGCAAGCGTAGATAATTGGGAAACGTACCTTCAGTTTTGTGCGCATGCCAGATAGAACTCGCCAGAATATTTCCACACTAACTTCAAAGACTTGTGGAACAGGACTGACGGCATTTCGGCTCAAGCTTAAGCAGAGATATTGATTAATCGCTTGAACAAAGTTTGTCGCTTCATTCGAAGAGCTGGAGTGGATGATGGAAGTAGGGTCCACCAACAATGGCATGTGTGAGTTCAGAATCGTTAAAACGAGATGAAGGGAAAGGAGCTTTGATCGCATGGCGTGTGATTTAAGATCCCGCTCACTAGATATAGCCTTTAGGCGGGTTCATTCGACTTTAAATTGACGAACCTTTCATTACTAAGTGGTTTCATGGTCAATTTGCATAAAGCACGAAAGACCAGAAACGCGTCCTTGATGACCAGGTCTCTCGACGTCATGTTGTGGCTATATTCCTCCTCCGCCGGACCATTCGAGGGGTTGACAGTCTCAAAATCATGTCTAAATAATTCACTCAGCATTCCCGAAGAATGATCAGGGTGGGCATAACACACAGGTTTACCGACGAGTGTGGTTCTTCCCTTAGTTGAGTATCTTCTACCGGATTCCGAGGCGTGGAAAGCGAAGTCGTCGAGCTTATACTCTCATGCTGTGTTGCTCGAACCTCTGGCTCGGCGGTTTCGAAGGAGAGGGCATCTGGTTCCGGTGTCGGTATTACAATAGTGTCTCTTTCGGGTAATGCGCCTTCTTGAGTGGTTGGAGACATGATGGCGGGGTGAGGGCTGTCAGGTCTACATCGACCAAAAACATGATGGACCATTTGCGTCAGGCCCCCTTGTGCCACCATCTGATTTACGGGGTCGGTACTAAGAAGAAAAACATTGTATACAGTCCGCACAGCCTTAAGCAACGAAGAGTGATGGACAAGAATGGTCGGAGATAGAACCAGGGAAAGGAGAGCCTTCACAATCTGCAAAGAAACCGTTTCGGGGGTATTTTCCGTATGACACGATGTTATGGTGTGGGCCACCAGGTCAACTAGAGACGGCTGCGGGATGGAAGAATGTGACGAGCCTGCAACGGGATCCCGAACAGTATGCCGGGGAGAGGGAGGCGGGGAGGGAGGAATATGGGGAGGAGGCACTTCTTCTTCGACGAAGAACGAGTAAGCAATAAGCTTGGAGATGCAGTCCAAGCTAGCAATCATCAGTTTTTCATTGCGCGTCTCACAGGCGAGGCGCAAAGGCTCGAACACCTCTCGAGGGCGGTCTCCGCCTTGATCGGCACGTATGAGTTCAAGAGCCTTCTGAGTACTTTCGCGAAGCAGGGTCGATCGTTTGGCTTCCCTTGATGCAGCAATGGTGTCCAAGGCAGTAGATATCAGGACAACAGATACAGTATGGCCTTTTGAGATCGTGAAGGAGCGTTTGTGCTTGCTGGCGGCTGATGAGTCCGAAGCCAGATCAATTGACGGTTTGTGGGTAGATAGGCTCTCGTTTGCAAGATGCCCGTTCAAGGGAAGACGCGCCCGAACCTTCTCTGGAGTTTCTGGGAGTGATTTTGCGGTATTATTATGAACCGCCTCAGCTTCCTCGGCCTTCCCCTCCGTTTCCCGGGGAAACACAGCTTGGCTTCGCCCTAGCGTAAGGTCGGATGCATGGTCTGGATGGGTATCCTCTCCTTCGACGTCCTTGGCTTCGTCAATATGTGAGCTTTCGTCTGCTTCCTCTCCTGCTAGCTCGGAGGGGTTCGGAAGCGGGGGTTCATCTGGTAGGGGTCGGTCGTGCGACCTCTCGGGCGTGATTTCATCATGAGGTGAGGGTGGCAAGGGAACATTACGGGCGTTATCAACCTCGTCCATAAGGCAAGGGAAGGCAAGCAACTCGTGGTCGTTATGTAATCAGCCTTGATGCTTAGAATCGCGCGCCCGCTCCGGTCCTTTCCTGTGCGTCCCATGGCTCTCTCGACAGATGCGTTGAAAGGCCCGATCTCCTTCTCCTCAAGGCTGCGTGAAGGCAGGGCTCTGGCCCAAGATGTTTGGACCACATTCAGGTAACTCAACTCGTCACTGCATCCAAAATTTTACAATACTGATCATTTACCAGTTCCGTCAATCTTCCCGCAGACTGTATCAATCTTGGTCAAGGATACATGAATTTCTCCCCTCCTCGCTGGGTCACTGAAGCCGCCGAAACCGCGCTCGGGAACGTGGCTTCGAACCACTACTCGCACCCCAAGGGAAGAATCCGCCTGCGAGAGGCGATCAAGGCCTTCTACGATCCTCTCTTCAATCGACGATTGGATGTCGAATCAGAGATTCTTGTGACAAGCGGAGCTAATGAGGGTAGGTTGTTCTGTACTCTACAACAACTACCCTCCATTTCCAGCTCCCGCCTGCAGGCCAGTACTCCGTATTTACAGCCTTCCTGGAACAAGGCGACGAGGTCATATTTTTCGAACCTTTCTTCGACCAGTATCTTCCATCGGTGACTTTCAATGGAGGCAAACCCGTCTATGTCCCGTTGCACCCCCCGGTTAACTCCATTAAAAAGCCGACCAGCAATGACTGGACCATCGATGTAGATGAACTTCGGTATGCCTTACTCTCCAAGCCAATTCATGCCCAATTCCAACTCTTCATAAAGTCGTGCAATCACCCCGCACACCAAGATGATCATTGTCAACACACCCCATAACCCTGTCGGCAAGGTTTTCACGAGAGAAGAACTGGAGGCTATCGCTGGGTTGGCGATCGAATTCAATCTCCTCGTGATGTCCGATGAAGTTGTATGTCGAGTCACCTCCCTTCATTGCCCTCATTGACCCTGCGCCCGAAAGTACGACAACCTCGTTTTTGATAACAAAGAACATCTCCGGATCGCGAACCTTCCCGGTATGTGGGATCGGACCGTCACAGTTGGATCTGCCGGGAGTGAGCCAAAACAAACTCTTCCAAAATTTTATTTCTGACATATCATCAGAGGCCTTTGCGGCAACGGGGTGGCGTGTGGGTTGGCTCATTGGTCACCCATCCATCATTCTACCCACCCTGGCCGCGTCAACTCGTATCGTTTTCTGTACCAATTCACCCTTACAGGAGGCTGCCGCCGCCGGGTTTGAACAAGCCAAAGGACGCAAATATTTCGAAACGCAGCTGACTGAATACACAGAGCGGCGCGCCATCCTCACTGACGCATTTGACCAACTGGGCTTGAAATACACGCTTCCAGAGGGAACTTACTTCGTCTTATTGGTGAACCTAGAAAATCCTCTAGTTGTGGAATTCGTCTGATGCTACTCGTGCCGAAAGGATATCTCAAACGTGAACTTCCCCGATGACTACCCTTTCCCGCCGAGCGTCTTAGGAAGGGGCCGCGATTTTAGGTATGTCCAGACCAGTTACTCTCGTCGATTGGTTTGGTATGTAATATGTCACTGCATCAAGGGCATGCTGGTTCATTGCAACGGAGATTGGCGTCTCGTCCATCCCCGTAAGCGAGGTATGTTGGGTATCATTCTTCAGTCACTTGAGACAGGTCTGAGTTTTCCTAGTTTTACTGCGAGGAACATGCAAATATTGGAGAAGCATATGGGCGCTTTGCCTTCTGCAAAGATGTGGAAACTTTGAAACAAGCTGCTGGACGACTGAAAAAACTAAAAAATTACATATCTTGAATGTATACTTGGAGGTTAGAGCCAGAAACGGTTCAATAGATGAAATGTATGTGTGAACAGATACCGTATCGATGCATCTACCTCGTGGATGACGACTCTAGCATACGACCATTTCCCATGAGTTTGTCGACAATGCGGGAGATGTTCTCAGCCTTTGCTCCAGGCTGACAGTCATAATATGCTGGGTTACTAACAATTCGGCGGGAAAGAAATGTGAAAGACAGAATATCCAGTATTTGCTGTTCATTAAGCGAACCCATACGATCTTTTTGAATGTCTAGCCATTTTTCCAGTTCGTTACTCTCCAGGAGCTGGGATTCTAGTGGGAGACCATCCTGGAGAAATCGAAGAAAAGTATCCTTTGTCTCAGCTTGACAGAATAGGTTGAAATGGCCTGATCCGATGTGGCGCACTGCTCGACTTTGCATTCGAACGAGATCTGTCAGTGCATAATCGCGCAACTGGCGATCAGTACCGTTCTCTCCAACATGTAGGTATTGGGCTCCCATGACAACGACAACAGAAGCGCGGACAGGCAGTGTCCAGCAGGACTCGCGAGGAACGATTAAGACCCGAAGGATGCCATCAGCATACAGCGACAGCATGAGTTGGCGATCTGCCTTGTGGATGCCTTCGTGAAAAAAACCAACGCCTTTGGATACGAAATCGATTAAAGTACCGTCCAGTAACCTGGCGAATGAGTCTTCCAATCTATCGCTAGGCGCATCGTTTGGTAGGTAGCCCTTCTCGGATTCTGACTCAAGGGCACATTGCGTGAGAAGATCCCGCGCTATGCCTCGGCACTGTGCTCTCGATGGCACAAATACCACTGCAGATTCGGTGGAGGGAGCAATTCGGATGGAAGCGTGTGCTGATTTTGCCATGGTTTTGAACAAAGCAGCAGATTGTGGTATCGTGAACGTTTGAGTCGAAAAAGTCAGGAATTGATCGCGATCTCTCGGGCGGAAACTGTGCAATGCAGACTGTTCGACATCAAGCCAGTTGGCCAGATCGGAACAATCGTTTAACGAACTCGAGAAGCCAACAAACCGCGTCGGAGATGATTGGGTAGCGTGTCGGAGGAGGGATATTCCAAGTTCGTACGTTGAATCTAGAAGTTCCAAGTTCTCGCAAACCACCAGGCTCGGACCCGCTAATGGAATCGTAGGGTCCCTTTTAGCCAGGAGGTCCAAGAGAGCAGTCGTTGAGATGACCCTAATCACTTTTCCATTTGGCAGATCTAAAGCATCTGATTGGCTGGTGACACATTCCACGGGGACACCGATATGTCTTGAACCTTTCCTGAGGTTGGCTGCTATCTCCGACACCAAGCCTTTACGAGGTGCAACAACGACAACCCAACATCCAGGAGACTGTGAAAGAGTCATCCTTCCGAAGGCGTCCATTTAACATACTGCGAAGGACGAAAGAGGGTGAAGCCCACCAGATTAGAATCTGCGCAATTGTCGATTTGCCACTTCCACCAGGTCCACATAACAATGCGTGACACTTCGTATTTATAAGGCTCCAATAAGCCTGTGTCTGCATGGCATTTAACTCTTGAATTTGGCCGGATAATATGCTTTCCACCCTGGAATTCTTGAAGATCGATGTTGGAAGGAAAGGAAGATCCAAGACGGGGGTATGAGAAATGGAAGCGACGGGCATAACGAGTTTATCTAGAGGAATGGAAAGCTCGTCCTCTGCACTCATCCATACGTCAGACACATATCGCAGGGTGATGAATGGTGGAAGATGTCCGTCGGGAACAGAAATCACAAAATCGACATGCATGACATCAATTGCTTGGCGGAAGATAAGATGCGTCAGTTGGTAGATGATCAATCCTTCGGTGTCCTCCACCCAGACCCAGAAAGCCTCCGCACTGCCATGAATTTTAGTATTCCAGGTAAAACGTCGCCTGATGCGGACCGCAATTTTGAGGACATCGTCACCAAGAGGTCTGAGGTCATACTCCAGAGTAAGTGCAGGAAACTGCTTGACGGCATTCAAGAGGGCTTCGCCATGGTGTGCGTTCAGATGAATAAGTTTTCCGAGAGATGAAGCATCCAGAGCAGATAGCTGGGCAACAGACCATTCATCTGCCCACTCCTGCAGACCGTAAAGGACATCGCCTTTAAGATCAAACTGCTTCAATGGCTGGTCGAATGGCCATAAGCGCTTTTCAATCGCCTTGCTGAGTCCCATAAGAACAGCTGACACGTTGGCCCACTTTCTGCTGATTGATATCTCAAGAAGAGAACGAACAATCCGTCCGCCATTCTGAGCAGCGTAAGCTGTATCTGAGACGAGAGCAAAGTCGTCGACAAGCTCCCTCGAAATATAAGCTTGTAAAAGAATGTTGACTTTGCCTTGAGGTGTGTCGGCGCCGCCCTAAAGGATATTTCACATTAACATGCTTGCGCCGAGAAGGACCTGGTTTGGTATTACATGGACTTCGCATGGAACGCGTTCCAGTAAACCCTCAAGTTCCTTCATCTCAGATTCACGAACTTGAATTTGAGCAAACTGTCAAACAAAAAGGCAGCCAATGACTATGGGACCCATATTGGAATGGGAAACGGCGCACTTCTGTACTCATGCTTAGCATGCGCAAAACGTCAGCTTCGGACATGTTCGGCTTGAACTCTTTGTCGAAGATCTCGATTGACGCGCAACGGATGTAATACTTGGCAGCAATTCTCCCCATATCAGTAATGATGAGGGCACCAGTAACTTGATCAGCCATAATCATACGCGCATTAACAAGTCGCTTAGCAGCGGTTTGCACAAGCTCGTTCATTTTGCTACCAAGTAAGGGGTCCTGATTGGTCCCGTCTCGCGTAACCCCTAGGACTGTCATCAATAGATTATCGGTCGAAGTCACCGCGGAAACATACCATACAGGAACGGATTCTTCTGCATTCTCACAAAGAGGTAAGTGTAGCGTAGCCAGCGTACAGCATCGGGAATGCTCGCAACAGTTCCCAGAGCTATTTCGGCGTTGAGGGCATCGACCATACCACTTTGAAACCTGGTGTAGACACGTCAGTGATTTTTGCTCCTGAACAACCGGTGGCGCGACTAACTTCGATTCGATAGGAATCTATATTGAAAGGTCAAGTCATGAGAGTGTCATACACTGAGATCGGAACTGAGGATCACCTGCGACGTCACGGCGTCGAGATAGTGCGTAAGTTTGTCTTCCGTAGTACAGATATATCCTTCGCCACTTGTCTCAAGGCCAGGGCGGCCAGCTCTGCCAAACACCTGGAGAACGTCGAGCACAGACAGATCTACAAAGGCACCTCTGGAACTATCATAGATCTGCGTCCCTTTGATGATGACTAGAAATAACTCGCGATTGTGACTGAGGCGTCAGGATGGATGTGATGCAGAACTCTTACCGGCATGAGCAGGCAAATTAACTCCCCATGCAAGAGTTGCTGTGCAACAAAGTACCTAAGAAAACAAACAGTATGAGCTTTCAAAAATCAAGAGTGATAGACGGAGAGCGGACCTTTATAGCTCTTGCCTCAAACATCCTCTCCATCATATTTCTATCACTCCTCAACATACCGGCATGATGAATTCCGAAGCCACTGTCAAACAATAACTTCATCTCCTTGTTCCTACTCCCACCAATATCCCTACGGAAAAAGTTCCACTGCGGATGATCCTCGCAGCTGAAATCCTCGCTATTTCCTTCGATGACCGCCGCCTCCCGAAGGGCCGTAGCACATTTCACGGTTTCTTTCCGAGCATGCACAAAGACCATTACTTGATGCCCCTGAGACACGAGATCGGAAACTTTCTGGAATGTCACTCGATCCAGATTTTTGCGAGATAGGGCACTGCCAGGTTTGCCTTTGATTCCAATAAAATGCTGCTCGAGAGGCACAGGTCTGAAAGATGAGTCAAAGTAAAAGAGACCCTTATAGCGTGAAACGCTAGTCGTGGCACTCGTCATGATTGGCTGAAAGGCGAGAGTGACTGATACGCACCATAAAAACTCAGCAACATCCATGTAATTCGGAAGAGTGGCACTGAGACCAACGATGCGAATTATTGACTGGCTGGATTCTACCTGTGAAAAGTTCCCCAGAAGATCGTGATGGCCTACTTGTACGACTTACCTGACGCAAAGTCCGCGCCACAATGGTCTCGATAACAGCACCCCGTTCCTCATTCAGTAGATGTACCTCGTCGATGATAAGCAATTTCAAGCTCTATATACGTGGGTCAAATTTATCAAGGAAGGGTGGACGAACGCACAGCAGCTAGTTCTCCTTCACCACTCGGTTTTCGAGTAACTACGTCCCACTTTTCTGGGGTTGTGACGATAATTTGTGTCTTTGCAATCTCAGCCTTCGTTAATTGCATGTCACCTGTTCTTCGTTAGGGACATTCCGACTTCTCGAGGCAACAGAGGATATTTATCGAATACGTGCATCACAAACTCACCCGTCAGTTCTCGAACTTGGATTTCCATCCAATTCAATCTTTTAGAGAGCTTACAAACTATTTCTGCCGCCAGTGCTTTCATTGGAGCCCTGCAGGGGTCTCTGCAAGTTGCATGACATTAATGATGAGAGACGTACACGTATATAATCTTAAAAGAATCTCTGTTGATGGAGGATCGTATCTGGGCAGGATCGTTGCTCTTTGGAAGTAGGGTCCGATGCTGGTCGATTACTCGGAGGATAGTGAGCATGGCAACATCTGTTTTACCCTATGTTGAACGATGTAAGGGAATGAAAAAGAAGAACCAGTCCGGTGCTTACAGCACCAGTGGGGGCTGAGGCAAGGGTTGATGAGAGACACGCGTGACAATGGCGGGGAGGAGGGACTAACCACAAATAAGAAGATTCTCATTCGTGGTATAAGCGGTGGGATATACAATTGACTGTACTCGATTGAGGGTTTCATACCCCTGCCCCGAGGTTTATTAGTCCGGCCAGGAGCGCGCGCAGGCAAGACACGAACCGGAAAACATTTTTTGGCCATGGAGTCCAACTCTGCCACTGGAATTAATCTTTCCGAAGACCTTGGCGGCACCGGCTTGGCAGGTGGGATGATAACTTCTTCATATTCCTGTCATTTTACGATATGGAGTGAGTTTTCATCCCACGCCTCATCGGGCATTTGACCTTGCCTCATACATAGTGCGGACCGTGCCTATTGGTAACATGTATTTGCTGTTGAATTGTGAAAGGATATTGCCCTGCGTTATCATTGTGGACGAGTAGATGTGTGGCAAAACCTCCGAGGTTTCCTGCTGTAACAGGCATAAGCGAGGATGATAGCCTTTTAACACACACACACACCAGGGCTGTTTTGGAATATAAAGGCCGCGCTGCATTTTCCCTGAGTTGATCCTGAATGCGGCGGCGTGCATTCTCCAGTGGTATGCCTTGGAAGGTGGATTCCGGATGTATTATCTCATCAAGCTTTGATGCGAAATAAGTAACGTTAAGTGGATCGAGAACTCACAAGATGTGGCGCACCTTTCGTGCAAACGTGGCTCTATCGTTGAGGATATCCATGATAAGGTCCATGTCATCAAACCCCACAATTTCAGCTATATCACCTGATATATTGTCGTCATGTCGGTCGGAAGAAAGTATGGCACACAAAGACACTAGCAAAGGTCCGACGTTTCGCTTTCTGAACACCCAGCAGATCAGTATGTGTCGGTAGGCAGACTCGGGTTGATGAAGAAAGTACAAACTGGAGCAAGCGCGAGACACGTGTATCGGACGTGTAAAGAGCGGTAGCCGACGATCCTCTTATCCGGTCACCATCCGAGGGGGGTCCACGGTATGCGTCAAGAACAGTCGACCATCCCTCATCACCCTGATCCACCATGGAGTCATCATACGGGCCTGATATGCCTTCTATAAAAATTATCAGGGAGTTACTCCACAACAAGGGAAGTGCGTACCAGTGGGGGTATTCGGAAAGCTGCAAAAGATGTAAGGATTGTTATCGAGTGCATGAATGGGGACGTACGCTGCCCAGTCATCCAAAAGGCGCTTATCACTGTCATCGGTGGCCTGGGAGAAGCCAAGCAGAAACTCGAAATGGGTGAGGACTTCGGACATGGCGCAATGAGGCAAAGTGGTACAGAGACGCGATGATGTGGCAGTGCAAGACCAAAACCTAAGTGGTACTCACTCTGTGGATGATCGATTTACACCTCGAACAAGTCAAATCAATCTAAACCTAAGCTAAGGTCTGCGAATCGAACGTTTGGTATTTCTGATGCACTGGCAGAACTTTATGATACTGTAACAGGATTGATCCTTGTGTTTCGACTCCGATCCTTTTCAGATACCACCATCGCAGTTAGGAATGTATTTCTTGTCAATGGAAGATCTCGTTTGAAAAGGTATCCGAAACGGTTCGAAGGCCAAAGGATGCACACAAGCTTGGAGTCAATCAATGCAGCGGGAATCTGAATATTTTGAGTGCCCAACTCAACTCAGCAGAGGCTGCGAAACATACGGGACCAAATAGGTTGCTATCGTCGCTGAAATATGGCTCATCTCCTAAATGGACACCGGATGAGAAAGTGAAGGAACGTGGGATGTAAATCTAAGCACCTTCTACCCAAACGTGTCCTTGTGGAACCCGTACAACGGTATCAGGAGAGGGAGGCAACGTCCGTACAGTGTCGCCTTCTATTCCGATTATTCTTTTCACAAACATATGGTTCCTGTCTCGTGGCGATCTGTTCGTTTGCGACTTTGAATGAGGCAAAAGAAACGTCTATCTGCAGAAAGCATGAGAGCTAGGCACCTGAAAGCCACAATATCGTCTCTTTTGAAATCATGGGAGACGCGGACAGATCGATCAAATAGACCTATGTCCCTCGCGGAGGATGTGTCAGGGTTTAATGTAGGCTATGGCTAGAGTTTCATGAAGACTGGACGACATCGTGAAATTTTGACGGACCTGCATGCTACGTCCTGATATTTGCTTTGGGACATAAAAAGAGGTCGCAAAGAAAAGAGCCATCGGCGACCAGTATACCCACGGAGGCAGAGAAGACCGTAGAGAGGGGAAACCATTAGAAATGGTGCGCCACGTTCGAAACATTGGTACAAAGTTATGTACTATCACGTGCAATGGGATGCAAAGTGAAGCAGAGTCGCAAACTCGAATTTATGACATCCTTGCCGCGCAGATTTTGGGCCTTGAATGCCCGGGATATATAAAGTAGTATCATAGGTATATGTACACACAATAAGCAGCAAAATCGGCCGGCTGGATGTCGTTCAATCTGTGTTCTTTGCGCTGATTTTTTGCAAATTTGGTGTAATTCGTGCATTATATATTCTAAATGGATAATCACACTATGCGGGCTTGAGCATAGATTAATTTTGTATCACTTCGAGTTCTGCCAACGTCCTAGGGCACCTAGGAGAGCCTGTGCTGCGATATCTGGGATGGATGTCAGAGCGTGACGATTTCTGGCTCTTATCTAAGCGGATTTAAATCAATCCACTTTGCATCTCCCTTTCGACACGGGTGCCGACAGCGGAGAATCAAATCTGATCGTGACAATCTGTGACGAAAAGTTTGCAACTCCTTGTTTTGAGGACTCGCGACTCCGGCTTCCTTCCGACAGGAGCAACGCCACACCGATTTTCAAACGGATAGCGGGGGGCATTAGAATATAAGTTGTTCTACTCTATTCTCAAGTTTGAAGGCCATAGCTGCCAAATTGAGGGAATCCGAGGCGGTTTGCAAAAAAGTTTGCAAGACCCTGAAAATGATAGTACATAGGTTGCAGTGAAAATATCAAATAATAGTAATCATAAAATAATGCAGATAAGTATCGATTCATCTTAAAACGGTTCATCAAGAGAACTGTGTGTGTGGATTCAGTACAAATTGATCCGGAAGATGTAAGAAGTACGTGCAATATTCTTTGAGAGGTTGCAAAGGGATTGTGAGGCCCACCGAGGTTAGCCTTGGAGTAGTCTGACACCCTTTTTTCGAAAAAATTCGTCTTCCCTTGTAAGGAGATCATATCCATGAAGTCGAAAGGATTGGATACATTGAAATACTTTTCATTCCCCAGAGAGACCAAGAGACGATCGGCAACGAACTCGATGTACTGGCACATAAGCGATGCATTCATCCCAATCAATGCGACAGGTAAGGCACCTTGGGTTTCAATGAGTTAATTGGACATTCGCTATGGGGGGATCTCACATGTTAAAAACTCTTGCTCGATTTTCACAGCCTCCAAGATAATCCTTTCCACGGTCTCTGGGTGAGGTCTTCGTTTGAGATGGGTGAACAGCAAACATGCGAAGTCAGTGTGTAGGCCCTCATCTCGACTGATGAGTTCGTTTGAAAAGGTTAATCCAGGCATCAGGCCACGCTTCTTTATCCAAAAAATTGCTGCAAACGAGCCAGAGAAAAAGACACCCTCGACAGCGGCAAAAGCGACTAGCCGCTCAGCAAAAGTTGAATGTTTGTCAAGTATCCATTGAAGGGCCCAATCAGCCTTGTGTTTGATGCATGGAATGGTGTCGATAGCGTGAAAGAGGTGATTGCGTTCATCGGGGTCCTTCACATAGGTATCAATTAGCAAAGAATAGGTTTCTGAATGTATATTTTCCATCATGATTTGGAAACCATAGAAGCAGCGAGCCTCAGCGACCTGAATTTCGCTTGAAAACCTCTCGAGAAGGTTTTCGTTCACGATACCATCGGAGGCTGCAAAGAAGGCCAAGATATGCGAGATAAAATAGCGCTCCCCGGGGTTCAGATTATTGTTCCAATCCACAATATCATGTGAGAGGTCCAGTTCTTCTGCCGTCCAAAACGATGCTTCTGCTTTCTTATATAGTTGCCATATCTATCACGCAAAATAGGGGAAAAGGAATAAGTCTTGAAGGGTTTGCACATACCTCTGGATACTGGATTGGAAAGAGCACAAACCTCCGTTTAGACTCCTTCAAGAGCGGCTCCTCGTCTAGAAAGCTGCATGATGTTCTAAAGCCTTGATCAAAGGACTCCAAGCGCACGTTCAGGCAAATCAGTATCTCCCACAAAAAGTCCGCCCACTCGTGTCGTAGGTTCGCTTGGATCTTGAGCTACTCCTTCGGCGTGAACAGACATGTTTTCAAGGCATGGAACCAGCTGCCTTACTTCGACAAGATCAAGGGAAGTTGGGTGTTATCCGAGTCAGATACAGTATATATTATGTAATATGACCCCCCTTATTTGATGTCACGTGATATTCACGAAGACACGTCGACAAGTGTAAACTACGCGAAAATGTTGAAAGTTGCCAAACAGGAGCATACGTAAATCCAACAGGGTTATTTAAAAGGACGCGTCACAGTCCCTTTCTCTGACCCCAACTGCCCTGTCCAACCACCTTGTCCGACGAACCCATCTCCTCATCCCTTGTGCTCACAATGGCTCCTGTACCCCTTTTCCATGCTTCGTGCCTTGAGCCAACGCCTAGCAAAAAGGTGTGGCATATCTACCACATCGCGTCGCGTCGCGTCTCATGTAACCGTAACCCTCTAACAGACGGCTGCCCTCTTGGATAAATTGTCATTTGACACTCCTGCGAAACCTCTGGTGGTCGATGACGAACGTCAATCCCAGTCTCCTCTCACGGTTGGCGAGGATGAAGAGGAGTCTTTCAGCCCTGTCGCGGAGCTTGACAAACTACGGAGGAGATTTGTCGGAACTATCGACCTTCCAGAAAGTGCATCTCTTGTTACACGCCAGATTGGGACCTGTACTCAATGAATTTTACAGGTGAAGAGCCTCTCCTGAGAGAGTCCAAGCGTCGTTTCGTCTTGTTTCCCATACAATATCACGAGGCATGGAATTTTCTTTATCTATGTCGAATCCTGCTAATATATCATTGATAGATTTGGCAAATGTATAAGAAGGCGGAAGCATCTTTCTGGACCGCGGAGGAAATGGACCTGTCAAAAGACCTGCACGACTGGACACATCGTCTCAATGACAATGAGCGCCATTTCATTTCCCATGTTCTCGCATTCTTTGCTGCCTCTGACGGTATCGTCAATGAAAACCTGGTCGAGCGTTTCTCGAATGAGGTGCAGGTCGCTGAAGCTCGATGCTTCTATGGATTTCAAATTATGATGGAGAACATTCATTCGGAAACGTATTCCCTCCTCATCGACACGTACATCAAAGATCCAGCCGAGCGTGACTACCTCTTTGACGCTGTCGACACTATCCCTTGTATTAAGCGCAAGGCTGAATGGGCCCTCAAGTGGATTTCGGACCAGGGCTCGACTTTCGCTGAACGCTTGGTCGCCTTTGCAGCCGTCGAGGGGATATTCTTTTCTGGCTCCTTTGCTTCCATTTTCTGGATGAAGAAGCGTGGTTTAATGCCTGGCTTGACCTTTTCCAACGAACTCATCAGTCGCGATGAAGGGATGCACACGGACTTCGCCTGTTTGTTGTTCAGTCATCTCAAGCGTCGTCCTCATCCAGACGTTATCAAGACCATCATTACTGAAGCTGTCATTATTGAGCAGGAATTCCTCACGGGTATGTCACTCACGAGAGATTTTTATCTGTCCTTCTGATGAGGTCCAACCCTTCCCAGATGCCCTTCCAGTCAAACTCATCGGAATGAACGCCGAGCTCATGTGTCAATACATTGAATTCGTGGCCGATCGTCTCCTTATTGCCCTCGGGAATGACAAAGTGTATAATTCTACAAATCCTTTCGATTTCATGGATATGATTTCACTTCAAGGGAAGACAAATTTCTTTGAAAAGCGAGTATCGGACTATTCCAAAGCTGGTATCAATCATGCTGGAACGTCCGAGGCCGCTACACAGTCATCCACATTGTGAGTCGTTCTTTATAGTTTATCAAATCCTTTCTCATCATTATTACCAGTTTGCTCGATGAGGATTTCTAATGCCACCATCTCCTTCTGTTTATCCCCTGCATCGTCACAATAATATCAAGCATTATATATTATTATACCCATCGCCGCACTGTTTTTCATAGACCTGTTTTGTATGTACATGATATTTGGTATCGGTAATTGGTACCCTATGTAGTAGCAGTCACTTCGGATAAGACAAATGTAACCATTAGGAATGAAAGCCAAATTCCATTGATGTTGACGAGTTCTCGTCGATCATAGGTTTCCTTCTGTAAGTTCCCGCTATGAAGTAGTGGGCTGTTTAGGGGGGGGGGGGGTCTTGGCTGAGTCTTCCTCACCTGCCACCTTGCCTCACATAGTTCTTCGACTCTTCCTTCGGTATGTCGCATCCCACCTCAATCATCATTTTCCTTTTTTCGCAAATCCTCTCTCTTTACGGTCGTCTCCTTGCAATGAGATATGTGCTAGCTCAAGTTGTCTTCTGCCACCGTAAGTACATCTCGTGTGCCCAATGCATGGGCGGCGTTGCGCATGCTCCGTAGTTTTTATGGCCTTCCGAGGTGCGCTATCGTGAACCTCCTGGGCATGCTGATTTCTTAGACTGGGGGCTGTTGCTTATGTGCGACGGAGTGTCTGATACCTTGGAACTTGCCAAGCCAGTAAAGTACCTGAACGCAACGCATCAGCTGTGGACCTGCAACTCAACTCATGGGAAGTTCCACAAGCCGACATGAATTGATTTACCATGCCATACGTTTGAAATGTACTGACCGTCGAAACACAGTTGAGGACCATTCGACCGGGGGCGGATTGTGCCGAAATGCAATCGTTGTCGATAGATCTAAGATGGGCATATCAATGTACGTACACCTGGGCATGTCGGGCCTACTGCGCAATACTGCCCTGATCGGCGAAAGTGAGGTTTCTCGTGTCTACGCCTCAAGGTCAGTGCCTCACGATAAGCTCCTCCGATAATGATCCAGTGCACATTCTCAGGAGTCCATGTCACCGATGGAATGAATTCACAGGGACACACTTGCCGAGGAATTGCGTACTTTGCGGTTTCAGTATACCTGAGGCTCCGAATGCGCCTGCAAGTATTTATTATGCGAGGTACAGTGGCCTTGTAATACCTTTCCCCGCCTTCATGAAGACGTTTCTTCGTAATAGATGGTGGCGGAAAGAGGATAAATCATCCCCTACGCTAGTCTCCCCTGCAGCAAACCAACTTGAAGCACCGCCTGTATCATCTTCATCGGAACCCAGGATTATACAGACACCAACGGGGTCTGCTGAGGTGCGACAGTGTTTCCTCTGGCGGAGTAGAGCCCTCATGCGAGTTTCCAAGTAGGCCATGAGGAAATCAGATTTCTATGGGTTAAAGGAAGAGCGGGCTGCACATGTCAACGTCCCAGGGCGTCGTGAGAGGCATGGTGCTCCATTCAATCCATCTCATGGTCCACCGCTGAACTCGAACCATGGTCCACCCAGTCTGAGCCTGCAGTACACCGGTATGCCATATGGCAACCTCTATTCCAAGCCGCCCCGTCGGCCTTCCCGACCCCCTTCTCTTGACACACTATCCCAACCCATGAACCTCTCCCGATCCCAGAGCCGCGTCAAATTTGCTATAGACCCGCCAGATCGACCTGCAACCTATCATCGCACCCGCCAGGGAGTCCACGACAGCACCACAGATCCTGCATCGGGAGCCTCACATGGTGATGTTATGCCGCATCCTATTCATAGAAAGATACCGAAGCGCCCAGCCACTGCCCCCGGTGGTATTTCGGGCCCAATCTATCAAACAGGGCAAAAGGTCACCGAAGAAGGTTCCAGCTTCGATATCTCTGAACTGTCTGAGCACCATGACTTCCCTCACTTGACGAGCTCTACTTCTCGTCCTCCTAGCGCTTTCAGCGAGGACGGGAAACAAGTCGCCACTAATTCTGGTCCATCTACCGATGATCCCCGTACAAAGTCTTTGCAACCTTCGTCGCTCTTAGTCCGTAGGAGGAGGTCAAGGCCGCTTGCTATTCTTCCGGCAGCAACTGCTCATTTATCACCGTCGTCATTGCAAAGCTCTATCGATTCTCCACCTCCCGCGACGCCGACCTCTTCAATCCTTGCTGAGTTTTCGATGGCCTCAAATCAAGGTCATAACGGAGGCTCAAAGAGTCATGGAAGGTTCCGTGACATTGGACCGCCAGTCCACAGCCCGCCAGCCACCCCCCTACCTTCTCCTCCCGGTATATTCAACGAAGCGGCGCGTTCGCCCACCTTCAATAATCGCAAAACCTTACGCGTTGCCCGTTCCACATCATCATCGCGGCGCAGTATACCGGAAGTAAGGAAGACACAGTCACATCCAGACTTCCATACATCCTTGACCTCCCCCTTTCTGGTGAGCTGATCGCCGCATCACCAGGGTGCCCAAACTTATCAGAATTTTTCCAGAACATTGAAAGTTTCACACCTCAGCCCATGCCCTTACTCGAAGAGGTACACTACGGCTATGCGCTGTGATGTTACAACGAGATTAACCGTTCAGACTCGGCATATATCACATTGTGCGTCCGTATAAATTTGCACGGGAAAGATAGTCTCATCGTGTAGAACGTCGTGGACCATGCATCATACTAATAGATAATAGGATTACTGCCGTTTTTTCTCTTCCAGTGAAGGTTTCGCTGATGCAGTCGAGGGTTGGCTGTCCTCCAGTAAAGAGGTAATGATGTAGGCAACAAGGACCACGTTGGCAGAAACAACAGCCGTGATTGCTGCGTAAGTGGAGTTGCCTGTGCCGAGTCGAAGTATGAGGTACATCAACGCACGAGAAGACTTGATCCTGACCTCCCCAAAGATACTTTTGTGATACAAAGTAGCTCGACAGTGGCACGATACCTAACGATAAACTGAATATGACAAGTTTGATGAGAACCCCTCTGGAATTTCAGTTCAGCATGGTGGAAAGAGGAGAAGGAATTCCTGTATATATACCGCGCGGCTACATTTCCAACAGAGTCCCCAATCGCCGATTGTTCGCTCATTGTTCGCGTTCAAGTTGGGAGGAGAACGCAGCCTCGGCGGGTCGAAACTCCTCTAATAACCGTACGTGGGAACTTGGTTCAGCCTACCTTCGATCATGAAGAGTGAATCCCCCACGCGTACGCGCCAGAGACTCTCTCCTAAAAAAAACCACGAACGAAACACCCCGCCTCCCGAACTACATCCTCAATCGAGTTCAAATGGAGATTCTTGGTTTAATTGGGATGTGACGACATCAGAATGGGACATCTTATTGCTCTCCGCGTTTTTAAAGCTTCTGCTATACCCATCCTAGTGAGCTTCGTGAAAATTCAGCTCATGCATCATCTCATAGCCAACAGTAGATCGACGGATTTTGAGGTTCACAGGAATTGGTTGGCCATCACTCACTCCCTGCCAGTGTCCCAGTGGTACTATGATGTGAGTGCTCAGCATGCATCTCCCCAGCGCAGCTGTGCTCAATTTCTTTTAAGACAACTTCCGAATGGAGTGAGAATATACAAGCTTTCTAATGCATTCCTTCTGAAGTAGTGTCCAGCTTTGGATTATCCTCCATTCTTTGCTTATTTCGAGAAGATAATATCCATACCTGCGGCTTTTATTGACGAGCGGATAGTGGACCTCCAGAATCTCGGCTACGAGAGCTTGTCTGTCGTGGCTTATCAACGGACGTCTGTCATTTTTACAGAGTTGGTTCTTGCTATGGCTCTACGCGGGTAAATATATGCCTTCCCTAACATTTTCCACATGACGTGATACCACATACTGAGACTAGATTCGTTCGTCGTTCTATCGACCCCCTCGCCCAACGAATAATATCAGCCTCGCTCTTCCTCCATCCTGGTTTCCTCATTGTGGACCATATCCATTTTCAATATAACGGTTTCATGTTCGGAATCCTACTGTGGTCGATTCTCATGGCTCGCGATGTAAGCCACTGGCTAGTGATGTGGTTGCTCAAGATGACCCAATTTGTGGCTAGGGAAACAAGCTTCTAAGTGGCATACTGTTTGCCGTGCTGTTGAACTTCAAACATATTTATCTATATCTCGCGGTACGGGAACGTTCTTCCTTTTCCAATGTCCTGCTAATATCGACGTTCTATAGCCTGCCTACTTCGTATACCTCCTTCGCTCCTTCTGCATGTCTCCTTCCGGCCAACTGCAGATGAACAACTTCCTCTCATTAGCTAACGCTGTAATCGGTGTTTTTGTTGTCTCTCTTGGCCCGTTCATCGCTGTGGGAGGAATTCCTCAACTCTTCTCACGTCTTTTCCCCTTCACGAGGGGTTTAAATCACGCTTATTGGGCTCCGAATGCATGGGCCTTGGTTACGGCCGCGGACCGACTTCTTTTATGGTGTACGAATATCGTTCCCCTTGCTTCCTTCATTCTTCTAACCCATCGATTAATCGATAGACGTGCAGCGTACGGGCGCAGACGTTGCCATCAACATTTCAGGGGTGGGATCGACATCCCGCGGACTCGTTGGTGACACAGTCTTTGCTGTTCTACCAAACATCAAGCCGATCCACACTTTTCTAATCACAATCGCACTCCAATCGGTCTGAAGTTAAACAGCACACGCCAATTATCCTGTTGCTCATGCTTCAATTAGATTTGGCTCATCAAACTCTGGTGCACCCCTACATACAAATCCTTCCTGACAGCACTAACGCTTTGTGGATATACATCTTTCCTGTTTGGCTGGCATGTGCATGAGAAGGCAGTTTTGTTGGTCCTGGTACCCCTGAGGTATCTACTATCCAATCAGTATTTTGCACGGCTCGTAACCTCATATACTTCCAGTCTACTTGCGGCGGAACGACACGCTTACTTCCGAACCTTCCTGTTAGCCAGTGTCGCGGGTGTATTCTCGCTCTTCCCACTGTTGTACACGCCATATGGTAAGGAGTCATGGAATCATAAACAACTTACGTCTCATTCGTTGGGGGTTCAACAGAATCACTCATCGAAACTTTGTACTCCTTTCTTTGGATCCTGTTCGTTTATGCGGCTCTTTCCCGGCGGGTATACGAGTACGTTTTTTTATATCCCATCCATTCCATATCCTCAGCAATGTCGTATAGATTCCCCAAGTCTCTCCTTTATGTCATTCTTGATGGATGTGAAAAAGCCTACCTGGCAGGCTTCCCATTACTACTCATTTTCGTTAATGCATTACCGATGATCACGGGACGAAAGGACTGTCCGTCGAACAACCCCTCCTGGCCTAAAGGGTCAGGGGCAGACGGGCTCCAGCATGCAAGTATGGAGTTTTTGCCGTTGATGTTGACAAGTGTCTACTGTGCGATCGGACTAATATGGGGATTCATACGATTAATTTTCATCTACCTCTATGAACAGACGGCGTACCAAGGCCAGCTTAGTAACCTGGGCTAGATGGTTGTTCAGTGTCCTCAATTAATAAAGCCTCTTGTATTCGACAGGAATCTACATATGGTCTTCTACTTCTTGGCGATGTGAACGACTGGATCTACCGTCAAACGAGCGGAATTGGAAAGGACGAAATAATTGCGTACCATCTTCATCTTCCAAGAAATGCTCCAGACCAACTTTCTGTCCGCGTGAGTGTTTCGCACTAGCACCCCACACGATAGCGCTTGATCTTCCAGTTAAGAGGATGTCTCAGCGTGCTCAGGACAGGACCTACTACTTCATCTGCTTTGCGATCTCCTTGTGAATAGAGTTACAGAAGTCTTCGACCGTACATTTACCCCGTCGCAGGACAACAGGCGAAGTATAGTCTGGAGGGAGTCCCCGAAGCTTCGTGTATACTCGGACCAGATCGAGGGTTTTCCACATTTTGTCGATCAACTCATCAATGTTGAGCCATTCCTTGGACGAAATTGGAACAGACATTGGAATTTTATACCTGACGATGGCGATGAAAGAATAGACATACAGGAGAAAGATCAACTTACAGAAGATCAAGTTCCTCGATCGAAATGGCATCGATCTAATGCATAAAATCAGAGAGAGTTTGTTGCGTTCATCCCACTCTCACACGCCTTATTGAGAACCTATGAAAGTCATGATCAAAGTTGGACAAAGATGCCGGACAGACTCATATTTACATATAAAGCTGGGATGTAGACTCTGTAAAAGTAAGTGGACCCAGCTTTCCCATATACGAGACCACAACACTGACCTGTTTCCTTCAATTACATCCACCAGATCATCAGCTGTGGCTCCAGGTTCTCGAATGGCAACGTCCGCGTTGTTAATTTTGTACTCGCTCAAGATCGCCTTGATCTCATCGTGGTCGATGTTGGTTAGAGGAACAGTATTCGTGATCGCAATGCCGCCTTTTTCTTTCCTCCGGACGATGACCGATGGTGGTCTTTTGTTGAGACGTATTCCAAAACCTTCGAGTTCAGATTCGATGATCTTCTTATCTCCAAGAGGCTTGAGGACATCGAGGACAATGAAGATGAGGTTACATGTGCGAGCGACTGAGAAATAACATCCATTTTAGTTAGGTGGTATGAACAGAGAGCGGTAGGCGCTCCATACCGGCAATGACTGGCAAAGGGTCAGCAATATAATAAGCATAACATGGAACATACCTTGGCGACCTCGACCTCTTCCGTCGTTTGCACCCTCAATGATACCAGCTATAGTACAAGAAAGATATAAATGGTGCGACGGTATAGAGGGATATGACGTACGTAGATCTAGTATCTGGATTGGTGCGCCGTGTACTTTGACGGTGCCAGGTACTGTGGTGAGTGTAGTAAAATCGATTTCGGATACTTCCGAGTGCGTTCCCGTTAGCTTCGACATGAGTGTTGACTAGAAGATTGCTAAGGATGTGGACAAAAGGCATGCAGGTCTGACATACCTTTCCCACCGAGGGGAATCCGACGAATCCAACGGAGGCTATCCCCGTTCTGCAGACGGTTAACAGGGGTGTGGGACCGAAGGGAAATGATGTTCAAACATACCTCGCGACATCAAAGCCGAGACCGCCGCCACCACCACCACTTCCAGAGCTTGGTGAAATGAGGTCGCGGCGGAGCTTCGCGATCTTTGCCTTGAGCTGGCCGAGATGGTAGCTCGTGGCCTTGTTCTTTTGGGCTGGTTGTAAAGGCAGATGAGGGATGTATTACATTGATAGAGACGTCAAACAAATACTTTTGGCCTAGAAGGGGATCGATGGGACAAGGAGGATGAATGGAAAGTGCAGGGCTCACCATCTCATCTTCGATTTCCTGTGAACGGGGGCATTGAGTAGCTGGACGGCGAGAGCGGTGATCTCTGACCTTTATTTTCTGGAGAGTGGTCATTGTTGCAATGCAGAGCGGAGTTTGCCGAGTGATCCCAACGTTGACCCTCATCCAGTCGTTTCCTCCCTCCCCGTCCACCGCCTTCAGCTAGCTCGTCAGCTGCACTCTTTAACACAACTGTCTTTCTCCATCGCAAGACGCGACTGGCTCGCACCATCTCCAGTGGCATTAACACACTCCCGTCCCCCCCAACGTCTCTATTGTCGTCAACAACATGTGTGGTGGTTCCAAGTGGAAACGAGAGAAAGTCCATGACCATAAGGTTCGATCTTCTCTCCTGGCTTCTTTTGCTCGACTGACCCCCATTCTTCTCCAGTTCGACTTTGTCGATACACGGGAGTTCACGGACAATGGATTTACCATGCGCGTCAAGTATGTCGATACAGTTGCGCAGATAGTCTCCATATTGACCGTCATTCAGATATATCTGGATGTATCTCATCGTCCTCAAGTCCTTCATGGTCTATATCCTCGATATCTTCTCCGCAGTAACCATGTTGTCCACTAAGGCCTGGTCAAACGAAATCTTCAACCAATGCAAAAATCTTCAGGGTCAGGGCTGCATATTCATTCCTTTTGAGACTGGCAGGTGGTTGTTCGTTGGTTGCATCATTTTCTCTTTCCTCCTTGTACGCTTTACATCTTGTTTTCCGTCACCATCGTTAACTAAAGATGAATATCAAAGCTGGCCTACGAGTCGCGGAAAGCGAAGAAGATTATCGCTAGCCGTGATATCTCTTATGCGTTCACAAATGTCATGGCCAACCATTATTACTCTATCCGTGAGTGGAACACCGTTGTCCCGGCCCTGGTACCTAAATTCTCTCAGGGTCGTACGACCATTTTTGCTTTTTCGACCATATCAGCAATTCTACGAGGACCAGCGACGATTTCGCCTTTTTTGTTTTCTTTACTTTCAAGAGTGTGTACCTCATCTTTGTCTTCCGTCACATGATCTCAACATTTCTAGGCTGGAAACAGGTTTTGTTGGCGGATGCCCCGCGTCAGACCATCAACGCACTTACGCTCTATGCCATCTATTTCGTCAAACGCGACAATCCTGGAAATTGGTATAATATCAGCAAATGGTTCGACGGCAACCAGAATTTGTCAACGTCGCTTTTGACGGTTACGACTTTTCTCACCGTCTTGGTGTTTGCTGGCTCCCTCCTTCTTCTGATTGTAGCCGCTTTATGTTACATTCCACTTCTATGCCACATCCAGGGAAACCTCAAGGTCAGTGTGATATTTTCTCTTCGACATAAATGCCCATTGCTATGAAATCCAGGAGTATTGCTGTCATAAAGTTGACAAGGTAAGTGTACGTTACAAATGACACACATAATCACTGACCCTTCTTTGTAGCGCATCGAAGCTGTTATCAAGCGCAGGCAAAAAAAGCGTCTGGCAGATGCGGCGAAACTCGCGAGGAAGGAAGCTCAGGGTGACTACTCCCATTTAAAGAATAAGAAAGGGGAGATCGTTGGAAAACCTCTTCCGCAACCCACCCTCCCCAACCTGTCCGTGGATGACGATATGGACCACAATATGTCAGCGAAAGCTCGTACCCTTGCGCCGAGTACATTCAACCCAGACCATTACTACAATTCCGACAAGAACTCCATCATGACAGACTACCCCCCTCCAACGCCTGCGTACAACCCTTACTCGACCTTTCACAACCCAGGCTCTCATCCACACTACCAATCATCGTCGGTCTCATTTGGGCTTGAAGAGCCACCTTATCAGCAGCATCAATGGCATGAAGAAGATAACGATAGTACTGTGCATCTATCTTCTGCGGCCGCACCATTCTCTCAACAAGTATCCCCAATTGAACGTGCCCGATCCACTGGTATACCGACCAATCATCCCGGCATTCGCGGCCAATATGACCCTCATGATGTTTACCAAGGGCGTACAACTACCCCCCGCATAGATACATTCCAAACACGGTCGCCGTTGTCGAGCGGGCTTGCCTATGACGACCAGTCTGAATACTCTACTGCATCACTTCCGGCCTATCACCCCCATTCGGATAATCCATATGCTGTACAGGGCCACTATCAGTCGTCACATAATTGGGGAAATAACGGTACTGGTGGTGGGTATGGACATGCTATGTAATCTAGTTTGATCTCCTTTCATAAACTCTCCTTTCCGTTCGGTAGATTCGTCACCGTTTGAACATACGCATTTCAATAGGCTCATAGTCTCTAAATAACAATAGCAGGCTACACGTTACATCCCATAACTTATGTGGAATTTATAAACTCTAGATGACCAAAGTACGAGGCGAATCCAGGCGATGATCTTGGAGACATCAGGTAAGTTTATTCCACAAAATGAGACCAATGAGTAGGACGAGAATTGTGATGATCCCGGCAGTAACTAGTCGTTGCTTATACATTCTGAGTAAAGAAGGATCAGAAGAACCTGCTCGGACAAGGTTGAATGTGTGCGAGGATAAACGCAACTACGCACTGTCTGATCATTTTCTTCAGGGTGCCAGAAGCCCGGTCTATGGAGGAGTCCGCAGCATATAACTTGGTAAGGAAAGGGTCAGCACATCAAATCGGAAGATGACCGTAAGACATACCGTATTTCTCGCATTCTCGATCTGCTCCCGTTGGGATCGAAGGTTCATTAAAATCTCAGCGCCCTGGTCTTCCGTTTCCAGTGCAACCCGCTGCGATTGCTGCAGTCGTCTAGTGCCATCTTCAAGCAGGGATGTTCCTGCCAACATGTGTGCACGACCATCGTTCGTTCCATAGGGGTCATCTGAAGTAGACAGCGTCTTTTGGGACGATGATAATAGGTCAACCCGAGCGAGTTGCGCATGCTGTTCTTGCAGGAGTTTCTTGTACCGTGCAAGCTCAGCCTTTGCGCTCCTAAGACGTATTTCGTACTGAGAACGGATAGACTGGGGTATCCCCTGTATTTCTATTTCCATCTGGGAGACCTGAATATTCGAGGAATCTAGTTTGCCAATATTCGCACTTGGAGAGAGGACTGCATACCATTTCATCTGCCTCGTCCAGCTCCATGTCTACCCGCCTGAGGACAGCCCTGCGATCTTCTGCAATTCTTGGTTAATTGTCGGATACTTTGGGCAGGCTGCAACGGCCGCTCACCAGTGCGCTCATTGGGATTCTCTCCTCCGAGCTTCTGCCCAATTGTCACGATGAATTGTTGAAAGTCCTGTTCGTAAGAGTCGAACAATCCAGTTGGACCATGGTTCATGGCAAACCTCGTTACGTTTCGTCCAAATGTGGAAATCACCACCTCACCTTCCACCATGTCAGGCTCTGGGTAGGTCGCATCGTCTTTACAGCCTCTCGTAACGCATAGTTAACCTGAAATGAAGGGTTTCGCTCTACCTCGACCCCCAGATCCGAGACTGGGTTCTCTTCCCAATCACCCTCGTCATGGCATGGCCCTCTCGCGTTCCGCACTCGACTCCATGCTCACACCTCACAGATTCTCGTGGGCATCCTACGACATTACATCGTCCTTCTCCTCCAATCCGCGCCTAAAAAGCAATCCCTGGAAGCCATCCGAGAACAGTGAGTTGTCGGTTGTCGTCACTCGAGCCAAACGTCAATGTTTGGTATCCAGGCGCGCACTTGTACGGTCCCAGATCCTTCGAGCGACTTCGTCCATCTCCCCGGTTCCACCCCAATACTACAAATCAATCTCGCGACACCTCTCCGACGCTTTCGCGGCAGGAACATTCCTCAAAGACGGTCCTCCAAAAGGCGACGCTCCTGCGAACCCGCCGAACCCCATGGACCCTGCTGCTATGGATGGCATGATGGCAGGTATGAAAACACAGATGGTGATGATGGTACCACAGATGGTCATTATGGGGTGGATCAATTTCTTCTTCCAAGGCTTCATCCTAAGTGAGTCACGTCGCAGAAAAACATTTCCGCGTCTCAAAATATATGCGTACAGTAAAACTGCCTTTTCCTTTGACGCTGGGTTTCAAGTCTATGTTACAGCGGGGAATTGAAACACCCGATATGGATGTGCGATGGGTGTCCTCCCTGTCATGGTACTTCCTCAACTTTTTCGGGCTCAACGGTCTATACCGCATGATACTTGGGGGAGATAACTGTCCGTCCTGACGCTCTTCTCATATCATCATCGAACCCACATGATCTTGTAGCTGCCGATGGTTCGCGGGATATGACGGCATCCCCTTTTGCAAACGCTGGAGCCATGGCTCCGGGTGGACCTCAAGATTTCAATAAATTATTCAAAGCAGAACGGGATAATCTCGAATTTTCAGAGGGACTGTACTCCTGGGTAGGCGGAGAAGTTGAGGACAGGGTACTACGGAAATATGGCAAGATTCCACCAGGAAAGTAGATTTTAGACAATTTATTCAATAGCTGTAATTCCAAGAATTCAGTCGTGTTTTACATCCATAATTGAAATGCGGAGAATTCGTGTAGTACAGATATGCCTTTGGGCTACTCTATTCTTAATCATAACAGGTAAGATGCGATCAACGATACTGGATTCAAGACTGGTCATACTTGATTCGAGGTTCATGACGTTGTGGGGCAACGGAGATAGCCGTCTCAAGGCTATACTAAGCCATCATATAACGATAATGCCTGCGGAAAGGGGGGATGAGAGATCCTAAGATAGTCAGGGGGTCTACGGACCTGGACGATTGTAGGATCCTGTTTGCTTCCCTCGACAAACTCTTCGTATGTGAGTTTGGCATCTTTGTCCCTGTCCATGTTTCGAAAAATCTTATCCACACGCTGGATGGAAAACAAATCAACAGTAGGTTACAATGGCAGGAAGAAGGGGAACCTTTTCTGGCGTGTCTTCATCTGCAGGCAGTTTAACCATTTCACCTGTCATCTTGTATATCGACTGGACAATTTGTAGCATCTCATCATAAGTTATGGTTCCGTCCTTGTCGATGTCATATAGTTGAAAGGCCCCTAGATCAAGAGAAATGTAAGCGGGACCCTGAGAGTGATAAGATGGAAAGTACACTTGAGCTTCTCATCAAGACGGCCGCGGCTGGTGACACTCAAGGCGCAGATGAACTCCTTGAAGTCGATTGTTCCATTCTTGTTCTCGTCAAAGACATTGAATACGTAGTCGGCAAAGTCAGCGGGGTCGCCGAAGGGGAAGAACTGCTTGTATATCCGACTGAATTCGGCTTTGTCGAGGTGGCCAGTGGGGCAGTCCTTGCGGAAACCCTTGTACCTGTGAGAGATGGAGATGAGGAGAGAGGACGCTGTTGGCGGGGGATAGTTCCTGACCACTGCTGTAGCTCCTTCTTGTCGACTGATGGATGTGTTCAGCGGGAAGCGAATGAGAAGTCAAGGAGACGGACAGTATGTGTTCTTCTGGAGGTCAGCGAGCTGTTCGGGGGAGAGTTTGCTCTGCGACTTGCCCATGGTTGTGGTGGGGGCAGAGAGTCAGACCCCAGCGGGAACGTGGATGATCGTGATCGCAAGGCTGTACATCGTACAAATCAGGGCATCTCGGCAATCTGGAGCACGAGTGGGGATCGATGGTGGTGCCGGTGGCAGCGAGGGCAGCTGTCGCAGTGACGTTGGCCGCAGTGGCAGCAGACCGTCCTTGAACCTCATCCACGATGTGCTACGCCCACGGGTCCATAGACCAGGTCGTCCAGGTCTGCCCAATGTGTCGCGTCTTCCCCCATCCCAGGTACTCCCCTTCCCCGTTGCCACCGCCCAGCTCACCACCGTTGCCCAGGTGCCCTCATCAGCGCGACATCTGCCGCAACCGCGAGCTGCATCCCCGCATAGATGTTTCCTATCTCAAGAATGCTGAAGGCTCGTCTCTTCTCGCCTGCTACCCAGCCCACTCTTACCCCATCTCTTCCAGTCGACTCTTTCAATGGCTGTGGCTACTGCAAGGTAGGCGCTGCCCCGGATTAGCCCCCTCATCACCTCATCACATCCTCTTCCAGTGGGCTCGCACCAACCCTCCCGCACAGCAGGCTGGCTATTTCAATCAAGGCTGGCCGGGATGCTGCAGGCCACCCACCACACATGAAGCCCGCTCCATCATCCGCCCCGCAGATTGGAGATCGGTCAGCATCATTCACCAAGTCCCAATTCCTCCCGAGATCAAAGCCGCCTTCGACAGCCTCGGAATGAGAGGGAGTCCCACCCCTGCCACTGCCCGCTCTCCCGGAGTCGCCCCGAGAGTCGCCGCAGTGCCAGCCCTGGACCGCAGGTATGGCGATCTAATCACCCCCTCGAAGACCTCCACTTTGGGCAGGAAGTCTTCTATCTCTACGAAACCTCGAACCAGTAGTCCCAAGCAGATATATGCCACACTCAATCCCAACCTTTCCCGCAGCGTTAGTGCGACCGGCATTTCCTCTTCTGTGCCCAGCTCGTCCGCCATGGAACAATACCGTCGTCACGCCTCAGAAAGGCGCATAGACGGTGTCCATTCATCCCAGTCTTCACCCAAGTGGAAGAATATCGATCTCGAGGCGTCTATCTCTCCAAAACGCAGCTCCGCTTGCAGGGGGCCTTCGGTCACCCCTTCCACAACCTCTGTGTCTCTATCCAAAGTTATTGCTGACGGTCGTTCCCAGCAGCCTATCCAACGTCGTTCTACAGTTTCGAATACTCAGGTCACACCCTCCAAGTCCTCTCCTATGCGTGTGGCTGATCGCCCTGCCCCCACCTTCCCTACTCGATCTGGAAAGAAGGATGATGACACGTCCTCTGCCTCCAGCAGCAGTGGCAGTAGCGACGGCATAGGGTCCATGTCTGATAGTACCGTCACGTCGGACGGTGGCTTCACCGATTATTTATCCGACGAGTCCGAAGCAGAACTTCAAAGGCAGGCTGAGGCACGGGCGGCCCTCGTCGCCCAGAACCAAGCCGAAGAGCTTGAATTCAAGGCTGTACGCCAGCAGCTTGCTCATATCGATTTAAGACCACCAAAGTCCTGGAATCCTACCAACATCACCACGCCACGCCTTTCCAAGGAGGCCCCGATCGCATACCCTTCACGCACTAACCCTCTTCCTGTGACTCCTGGGGCACAGGCCTGAATCTGAATCTACTACATATGCTGATCGCTCATTACCTCTGCTTCATTTTGTTATTTTGTAGTGCGAGCTGCTCCGTGTGTAGAAATTGTGTTTACATAAATTATCGAGATCGCTTAGAGTGATGCTGAAAGCTGGCACATGCAGTCATGCAATCATAAGTAGACTCAACTGCCATCCTCCTTTCATCTTTCTTCTACTCTTCATGTCATGAACCTGGGTCGACATTCCATCACGTCAACAAACCCTATCCATATATTCGATGCGCGTTTCGATGCAGACTGTCAAATATTCACGACAACGACCCCGGCTGGTTTCGCAGTCTATCAGACCATGCCACTCAGGCTGATCCGCAAGCGTGGTAATTGCTTGGTTTTTGAATGGAGGACAATCGCGTTGATCCTTCCCAGAATTCTCTGGAGGAACATTAGCGGCAGTCGTTCCGCTCCATCTGTCGAACATTCTCTTTCTTCTCGGGGGTGGCCCAAGCCCACTATATCCACCAAACAAAGTCATTTTCTGGGACGACTCCCTGGGTGCAGAAGTTGCTGAGCTGGAATTCAGAGAGAAGGTTCGCGGTCTTGCCTGTAGGCGGGGATGGCTGGCTGTTGCGCTGCGGCGGAGAGTCGTGGTGTATGAGATCGGAGAGCGGGTCACCAGATACGGGGAATGGGACACTTGCGATAATCCCAAAGGTGAGCAGGGTGTAGTGAGCTTTCTATCATCCGTTTGGCACATATACTAGCGGGATGTTCAGGTCTTCTCGCGATGGCCACCGCTGTATCTTCGACACTACTCGCGATTGCTGGACGTCAACTCGGCCATGTCCAATTAGTGCATCTACCCCCTTGCAAGCCCCCGATCTCAAGAGACCCTCCACCTTCATCCCCACCGCGGAAACCCCCTCCACCTCCGACGAAGCACCCAGTCGCAATCATCGTTGCCCATACCACTGCGTTAACTACCTTGGCGTTACCCCCTTCAGGACGCCTGCTCGCAACGACGTCTTCCCGAGGAACTCTGGTCAGGGTATGGGATGCACTAACGGGGAAGCTTCTACGAGAATTCCGGAGAGGTACCGATAAAGCAGAAATTTATGGGGTAGCGTTTCGGCCAGACGAAAGGGAACTCTGTGTGTGGAGTGATAAGGGAACTGTGCATGTCTTCACGCTCACAGTCTCTGGACTATCGTAAGGTCTTCACGTTGCCCATCATCCCTCTGTTCTTTAATATCTTGACCAGAAACCGCCAATCGACATTTTCTCCATTGACCCCCTTTCTCCCACTTCCCAAATATTTCGAGTCCGAGTGGTCGTATGCGCAGTATCGAATACCCGTCCAGTCGTCGCACATTTCCATTTCAGGGAATTCGCGCTCCCACACTGCTTATGTCCCAGATGAAGAACGATGCGTCGTAGGGTGGGTTCGAGTTCCCTCGGAATCTGATCCCAGCCCCCAGGGTCCTATGGTATGGGGGATTATTGCCTTGACTTACGCCGGTGGGTGGTACCGCCTTTCGTTACCGGCGCATGCAATCTCGTCGCAATCCTCTACGGCTGCTCCCTCTCCCTTGTCGAGCTCGCCGCCTCGATTGGGGCCAATGTCGCAGCCACGGAGTTCGAGCCCATCGTCAGTTGTTGGGCGAGACAAAGGGAAGGAGAGAGAAAGAGATAGGGAAAGGAAGGATAGTACGGAGTGTGTTCTACGAGAGTTTCGGAGATTTGGTCGATGGGACGGGTGGGCCTAGCGTTGCGTCCGGTTGGAGGTAAGTGGTATCTCCCTCTCTCCTCGCCGACGGATCTCAAGCTCGGCATCTCTGTGTCTCCTAGTACCACGTAGACTATCATATTCAGGTAGCTCACACTTTGGATTTTTTGCATGCATTACCCTTGTACTGTGTACATCACGATTAATGACTGATGTGGCAAGTAAAGTTGACGTCAATACATGACCTGCCATTACCTACCACATATCATCCCTCGAGAAAATGGAGAACCCTCATGCTGAGAGACAGGCTATCCTTCTCGAACGTATACTCAAAAATACTGTATGGATATTCTCCACTTCTCCATTTTTGTCGCCCTGATATGCCTCCTCTCTAGTCGAAATGTACGGAGATGATCTTGGAACTCAATCGTTGTATCGAGGTGAATAACGGAATCAGTCCTTCTTGCTGCCATTGCGCCAATTTTGGTGACCTTGGAATCCCTTCTTTAGGAGATCGTACGCGCCAACGCGTATGTCAATATTGCAGCAGACTTGGCGACGAAGTACCGGAAGAATGTTCAGTACAACTTGGAAGCCACGAGATCTAAGGTTCAAGTCGAGGACTAGGCTTAGGGCAGCGCGATGACCTCTCTCTCGGAATCTAGAACCCTTTCGTGAAGATATCGCGGTGGATTGCCTCAAGCTGAATAGATATTTGCATTCATTTGCCAGTACATGTTAGCTATAATAATATTGAAGGTTCTGGGTGTACTTGGACCATGTCGATTCGCTCCATCGGTAGTCCCTACGGGCCAAATTCATCCACATGTGGCTATTGCTCTCCATCTGGTCAAAGAAGCGAAGCGAATTCATCTCGTCATTCCGCCAACTTGGATGCCACAAGACTCTCATGCCAAGTGGGTGCCTCCCCTTGAGAAATCGAGACAGATGGGTCGCTCAGTTAGCCCCCGAACCAGGTATACCAGAATATGATAGACATGGGATGGCGACGCTCTGGTCAGTCGCTGCATGTCGCTCTACTCGCTCCTGAACTTTTCATGAACCAGGAACATGGTGTTATAAACCTGATTTGAGGAGATCGTGCTGTCCGCAATACACCATCAGGTATGTAGCTTGATTCACCCGATGTATCATTCTAAATTGAACTCTTCTTTCCCAGACTGGACGCGCTTGCATTTCAAGTGTCCAGGAGTCAAAGGAAGATGATCAACAGGTGACTCTAGCTATGGTATTAGTATCCGCCCTTCCCTAAATCCAATGGAACATATAGGTGGAACCGATTCGTGCTCTGTGGCAAAGAAAGCGAGACTATGGACGCCAGCACACACGGGTGAGTTATAATTCTGTTTTTGCTACCAGCTCCTTATAAGCTTGAAGTGGTTCAGCAAAATCTCATAACCCACGAGGGAAACAACCGACCGACTTTTCCCTGTCTTCCTCAATTCATGCTTCTGAGGCTGGTTTTATCGATGCCAATGAAGCCCCCTCCCATAAATTCGAGGTGAACAGAGTTAATCCTACCAAGGGTTTGGAGCCACTTATCGAAATGTCCAGGTTACATTGGAGCCTTCTTCGTTCACCGAAGAAAAATATGCCCTCTTCGAGAAGTATCAAGCCACGATTCATAATGACAGGTCTACACCAAGTGGTTTCAAGAGATTCCTTGTGGATTCTCCTCTGATGGTGCGCGTTTTTCAATCCATACACGATTATATACCGACGAGTTCAGGCAGAGCCCATATCATATGCAAAACCACGAGCGGCACACCTTCCTGCGAATTACGGCTCTTATCATCAACTCTACAGACTGGATGGAAAGCTGATTGGGGTGGGGGTTTTGGACATCCTGCCTTCCTGTGTGTCGAGCGTCTACTTCCTGTATGACCCGACCTGGGAGAAGTCCTCGCTGGGGAAGGTCAGGCTTGTGTTTTATGAGTTGCTTAACCATTTTCATGCGGTGATGCCTATCAGCTGAGCGCATTGAGAGAAGTATCCTTGGCTCGGGAAATGCATGATTCTGGGGTTTCTGGAATGCAATACCTATACATGGGTTTGTTCCCCCATCTAGAACTCGGCTACGTTCCTGATTTCACTCTTCTGCAAGGTTTTTATATTCACTCTTGCCCAAAGATGCGATACAAGGGGCAATACGCACCGTCTTACCTTGCTGATCCGGTAACGGGCGCGCAATGTGTGGCTTGACTTTATCGGTTCTTATCGTCCTCTAGGAAACTTTGGCCTGGTTTCCGCTTCCCACCTGTGAACCTTTGCTCGACAAATTCAGATATGCGTGTTTCTCTCGACCTGAACATTCTCTAGCGTCAACCGAAGACGTAGATGGCATGTGTTTTGCGAATCGTGTTCGGCATGCTTTCACGACGATCATTCTGTAGATGAAGTTTCGCAATTCGCATCAGTGAGGGAGGAGGACCTTGATGGAATCTTCGTCATCACTCAAGTTGTACGAGGCAAAGTTATAATCCAACCCATAACTGTCCGTACGAAGTCATTCTGCCTCCCTTGGCTCACTGATTTTAAAGAGACGATTAGACAACACCGTCCTGGGATTTCCAACAAATTCGCGACGAAGTCCTCGCTTGTGTGAACGGCTTGGGCATCGAAACAGCGAAACAGATCGCGTTTCTACTCGAGGATTAATTATTCACAAATAGTTTGTATATGACACCGCAAAAGCTCGTGGTGGGGAGGTTGAAGTCTTCTAGTTGAGGATGGATGGTTGCATCGAAGATTCCGTTATTGTACCTATGTTAAAGCTTGGAGCCAAAATGTTCCGCGTATCCTCTCAAAGTACTCGCCACAGTGACCCATTGAGCAAGACGATTCAAAGTAGTTGACTTACATAATCACTGTAAAAAAGATACGGGTTTTCTCCAGTGCAATATCAGTCGTTGAGTACTTGAGAATGGTAGGAGAATTCCTTATTCTCCGTTTTTCACCTCATTCACTGTCCTCAGCTTCGCCGCCAAATCAGAGAGCGCAGGCAATACATCTACGCTAAATCCCATGATGCAGAAGAACGACATACATACGACCGTAAACAGCAACTCAAAGATGCTTTGGCGAGCGGGAAAGCGTTGCCCACAGAACTACGAAAAGATGCGAAGGCCTTGGGGAAAGAGCTTGCATTCGATGATGCACAAACCGGTCAGTGAAAAGCCTTGCGAACGGGTACACCTTAGGGCTGATCTGAGGCGCAAAGAACCTACATCGCATGTTGACAACGAATATTCCCTTGCTGGGATGCAGGACCCCAAAATTGTCATCACGACATCGAGGGATCCAAGTTCAAAGTTATTGCAGTTTACGAAGGTATGTGTCCCACTTCAGGGATTTATGATAGCCTAATTTTTGTGCATTCTGTCAAGGAAATGAGGCTTATATTTCCGAATTCACATCGTATCAACCGTGGCAACTACGTTGTGAAAGAGCTTGCAGAAGCATGTCGAGCCAACAATGTAACAGATTTGATTGTTCTCCATGAACATCGTGGCGTCCCTGGTGAGATTTGCCGTGAGTGTTTACTTCTACTTCTGACGAAGTCCTTGCGATAGACGCTATGATTGTTTCCCACTTCCCTCATGGCCCTACGGTCTATTTTACCCTCAGTAATGTTCACCTCAGGCACGACATAGGGACCTATAAGAACTCGACTGTTTCGGAGCAATACCCTCATCTCATTTTCGAAAATTTCACCTCTCAACTTGGAAAACGTGTGCAAGATGTCCTGAAATACTTATTCCCTGTTCCGAAGGAGGATAGTAAGCGCGTCATGACCTTTGCCAATGAAAACGATTTCATCTCATTCAGGTGATTAATCGTCAATTCATGTGAACGCGGTATTGATGCTGATATCTCGCTAAGACACCATGTTTTTGTCGAAATTCCGCGCAAAGTTCAGCTCGCCGAAGTTGGTCCTCGTTTTGAGATGAAGCGTAAGTTTAAGTCTCTATATCTGGAAATCTCAGAAATATGACCGTGTCCACCAGCCTACGAAATTCGCCAAGGTACGATAGAACAAACAGAAGCTGAAAGAGAATGGGTACTCGCGCATTATGCTCGCACAACCAAGAAGCGTACCCTACTATCAGGACCCACTTCGTCGTCCGAACCACCCGCCAAGAAGGCAAGAAGATGAGACGTCTCGCTCCGCATTCCATATCCATACCTGTGGAGCTTGCTCCTTAAGCTGGCGACCGGCTGGGCACGAACCAAATATGTAGCATGGAAATTCCAGGCAAACTGCCAGCACGATAACTTATGCGATGCCCTGTACATGTCACACAATAGATTTTCCACCACCTTGCATCGATTAATTTATGTACATTTAATTGATCGAAACCTTCGATTCAATCAACCGTGAGTCCCAGGTCTAGCACCGCAAAGTTTTCAAAGAAAGAGGTAAAAAGGTCGATGGCATTCTGAACATCGTGTGAACCAGCCGTCTCCCTTATGGAATGCATGGATAGCATGGCATTTCCAACATCGGCTGTTCGAATCCCTATCTTGGATAACATGGGTCCCACAGTAGAACCACAAGCCCTGACACCAGTGATGAAACATGAGAAACACAAGGAATTGCGATCTTGGGCTCACATGTCATTTCTGACTTCAAACTCCTGAACTTTGCCACCTTTGCGATGTACCAACTGCTTGACGATGAAGGACGTGATGGCATCGCTTGCATACCTCTGCTTTGCATTCGTCTTGATCACAATACCACCATTCATGGCTGGCTTGTGTTGTTCTTCGTGTTTGGAAGTGTAATTGGGATGAAGGGCATGACCCATGTCGGCTGATATCAGGAAGGAGCGTGAGATTGACTGGGCAAGAGTAGCGGGCGTCGGCGAGAGGCGATTGAGGAGGGACGGAATTAGGCTTGATTCTGCACCGGTTGTTGAGACACTTCCTATTTCCTCGTGGTTGAACAAGGCAATACAGTTTACATTCCCCTCGAGGCTCATGAAGATCGAGGCCGAAGCCGTCTCTGCAAGAGCTTCGACAGCACAGAAGCTGAACGAAATAAGATCAACAATAAACATGAGATATGTAAGGGCCTTACGATGAAATAAGGTTATCCATCCGAGGACTGAATATGAATTCATGATTGATGCCCCCGAGCACAGCAGGTTGCGTGTCATACAGTGATCTTGGATTAATGTTTAATAGGTCAATATTCGCTAGAATCGGAGAAACGAACATTTCAAAATCGTGAATTTCTTCTGGAGCCACCGAAAGTTCACCAGCCAACAGAGCCATGAGCTGCGAGTGGTGGTTATGTTGAACGCTAGCTGCATCTGGTGATTTTTTCTCCGCCCGGTTTCCATCTTGAGGCGAGTTGAGCTGCGATTCCAGCAGCCCAAGAATGGGGACGAACTCTGTTTCTTGATTGAACTTGAAGTTGTCGTTAATATTTCTGTCAACTACGTTTCAGGGCCTTGAGCTGCTGTCCTACACACGATTAGTAGTAAGACTCACGGTGTATAGCAAGAGTGGGAATGCGCAGAAGAGGGCGATCGATCTTGATGAGTTTGGAGCTGAATGCTCCTCCCTGCTCAGCGATCACGACGCGACCAGCTAACGAGAGATCCCGATCCAGCCATGAATGCCATATCCCCCCGCCATAGGTTTCTACTCCGACCTGAAGATATCCCGATTGAGTCCGCTTGGAAATCGGTCGAACCTCAAGATCTAATAAGTCCACGGTCTCGCTAACGGGAAAGTGCTCACTTTGAGATTGGGACTGTCGACATGGGTTGCGACGATGCTTAAGCCGGCTCCTTGCTTCCACTTCGCGGGTATAGTGAATGCGATGAGAGCAGATTGGTTTCTGACGGGGGCGACAAGGTCAGATGATGAAAGTTATGATAGCGCGAAGCTCACCGAGTATAGTAGTATTTACCACCTGGTTTCAGGTTCTGTTCCCAATTGTCCTTTTCTTTCAGCTTTCGCAGGTGCTAGCTCAGCACAGTATCGTCAAATACTATAGTTGCGAACCTACCTTTTGGAAGCCGGCATGTTCGAGACGCACCGCAGCATTGCTTACGGCGTGGAAGGGTGTCGGCGATGCATTCACGAACTTGAGAAATCGGACGGCAGCTTCGGGGCTGCTGGGATAGAGCATCATGGTCGCTAAGTCACGTGGATCTTCATCTTTTTCATGGTGCGGAGCTACCTGAAGCACGGCCCTACGCAGGCAAGTGGCATCCATGGGACGGGTATTTGTTGCTGACGATATTTCTAGGCATTCGGGATCGTCTGCAGCGCATCGTCCAACTCACAGTATGATGGTAAACTAGCATATGTTCCAGCATTGGAGGATGTTTTGGTCTGGGATGTTAAAAAAGGTCAAATGGTTCGTCGAAAAACCGCCGGCCCTTCTCCGCCAGCTGATTTCCCCATAGCTTGCAATGTGGCATGAAACTGGCCACAAAGCTGAAGTGACGTGCATGCTCCAATCGCCGCGGAAGGATTCTTTCGCTGTCGGCTATGCAGATGGGTCCATACGCTTATGGAACTCATCTAATGGCACCGTGACCGCAACTTTCAATGGACACAAAAAGTCTGTGACTGCTCTCGCGTTTGACGATCAAGGAACACGTCTAGCTTCAGGTTCACAAGACACGGACCTCATTGTCTGGGACCTTGTCGCAGAGACCGGCCTGTATCGGTAGGTTCAGTTATTTCTTATATACATTCGCGCGTCGGCTGACCTCGGACCAGTCTATGTGGACACCGCGACCAGATCACCGCCATCCGGTTCATAATTGCCTCGAATTTACCGTCGACATCGACTGCTATGGCATCTTCTCTCCTACTTACCACATCGAAGGATACGTTCTTGAAGCTTTGGGACCTTTCGACGCAGCATTGCATTCAAACCATAGTTGCACATCGTTCTGAAATATGGACCATGGACATCAACATGGAACGAGATCTGGTTTTCACTGGGAGTGGGGATGGCGAGTTGAAAGCATGGCGCATTGATCACCAAGCGTTGGCTGAGGGACTTCGGGAAACCGAAACGGGTGAGGTACGTTTGGCGCACTCTGGGAAAATTCGAGTCAAATGATGCCTTCGCGTAAAGATTGCAAAAACGATATATTCTGTTTCTTCCCTTCCGCTCGCGTCGCAAAGTCGCGTGTCACAGATAGCATTTCATCCGGTTCAGCCATATCTTGCTGTCCAGTCGCATGACCGCTCTGTGGAGATTTTTCGGATACGCAGCGAGGAGGAAGCAAGGAAGAAGCAAGTTCGGCAAAAGAAAAGGGCGAAGGAGAAGAAATTGGCCATGCTAAGCAAAAGTAAAAGCGAAACCGGTGAGGTAGATCTTGGACCCGCCGCAGCAGAGCAAGGCGATCAAGATGAGATTGAGCCAGTAAATCTATTTACCCCCCATATCGTGGTCCATGCGAGCGGGAAGATTAGGTCTTTTGACTTCGGAGGCGGTGCTGTCACTAAAGGTGGCTTTCAGGTCTGAGATCCAGTCATCCACTCGAGGAGGGACCATTGATTGGCCATTCAGATTCTCATGGCCTTAGCTTCCAATGCCTTGGAAGTTTACAATGTCCCTCTACCTGACAAGTCTAAAGACACTCTGGAACCCACCCGCGCGTTTTCCCTTGATTTGCCTGGTCATAGAACCGATGTGCGAACCCTGGCCATTAGCTCTGACGATCAAATCTTGGCGTCTGCTTCAAATGGTAAGACTTCAATGTTTTATCCAACTACCGATTTACCGAAGATCAGGATCCCTCAAGTTATGGAACATGAAAACGACGGCTTGCATCCGCACTATGGACTGCAGCTACGCAATCTGCAGCACGTTTCTTCCTGGTGACCGACATGTATGCGCAGTCCCTTAGAGTGTCTCCGATCAACTTGACAGTATTTCCAGATAGCCATTGGCACCAAATCTGGCCAAATTCTAATTTACGACCTGCCCTCATCATCTTTGATTGAAAAACTTCAGGCTCATACCGGTACGGTTTGGTCCTTGCACATCCGAGCGGACCAGCAGGCTCTGGTTAGTGGTAGCGCAGACAAGGATGTCAAATTCTGGGATTTCGAGTATAGTGATGCGACAAGCGAAAGTGTCCGTCCTTGCGTTTACTTTCCCTTCTTGAGATGTACTTAGCCCTGGCTTTTCGCAGACTCATAACGGGAGATCGCTCACCCTGGTCCATATGCGTACGTTGAAGATGTCGGATGATGTTCTTTCCGTTAGGTACAGCCCCAACGGAAAGCTGCTGGCCGTTTCCCTCCTTGATTCAACCGTCAAGGTTTTCTATCAAGACACTCTGAAATTCTTCCTGTCGTTATACGGTCATAAGGTAAGTAAACCTCTCATCCGTCTTCTTCCCTAGATAACTCTCTGGTTCAGCTGCCCGTTCTCTCAATGGATATTTCAGATGATTCAAAACTGATTATAACCTGCTCTGCGGATAAGAATGTGAAAATTTGGGGCCTCGATTTTGGAGACTGTCATAAATCAATATTTGCGCACAATGACAGTGTGATGCAGGTCGCGTTCGAGAAGGGCTCGCATTACTTCTGGTCCGTTGGCAAGGATAAAATGCTGAAGTACTGGGATGGCGACAAAGTAGGCGTGGCAGGCAGTGGCTCTCGAGAAGTATTTAATCACCTTGCTTTCACAGTTCGAAAATATACAGAATTTAGAAGGCCACCATGGGGAAATCTGGGCTTTGGCACTCAGCCACCACGGCAATTTTGTGGTCACTGCATCTCACGATAAATCAATTCGCGTTTGGGAGAAATTGGATGAACCTGTACGTTCTATGGCTCCCATGCAGTCGCCGAGGGGTCGGTGTTAATGCATTGCAGCTTTTCCTCGAAGAGGAACGCGAGCGAGAGCTCGAAGCTTTATATGAAACCGGGATTGTTGACTCTCTCAGTCATGCCGATCGAGCCATAGGAACGAATAGTGGTCACCAAGATACCATGTCACACGTAGAGGTCAGCTCAGTCACAAAGCAGACCGCAGAAACCCTCATGGCTGGAGAACGCATCATGGAGGCAATCGACCTTGCCGATAACGAGCGAAGCCTATTTCAGGCATATCGTGATGACATGGCCAGATTATCTGAGGGTGATGCAATGAGATTGCAGCCTCCTCCAAGAAACCCCGTCCTGGCAGCATACGATATAGAGCCCGATGAATATGTGCTTCGTGTGGTAGAAAAGGTGCAAAGTACCGCTTTACATGACGCGCTGCTGGTGCTTCCATTTGGAAAGGTGGTTTCGTTGATGTACTACCTGAATATATGGGCACAAAAGGTGACATTCCCTCAGCCATGATGTTGAATACCAAGCACTCATAATCGACGTGGTTGCAGGACCTGAACATTACTTTGGTCTCACGCATCATTTTCTTCCTTCTCAAAACACACCATCACCAAATTGCGGCCAACAGAGTGATGCGGACCGTCCTAATACCCCTTCGAAAGCATCTCCGACTTGCTCTCCAACGACAAAAGGATGTTATAGGCTATAATCTCGCCGCTCTTCGTCATATGCGCAAGCGAAATGAATCGGATCGGACAGTCCAATTCTTGGAAGCCGAAGTTATGGACGAAACCGAAGTACGCGCGAAGATAGCTGAAGGGAGGAAACGAAAGAGAGTCCAACTGAAAGCATGAAAAAATTTTGGGTCTTGTGGTAGCTGATACATTGAATTCATGCCGAGGTACATCTAACTGTCTACAATAGTCGCCAGTTCGAACAAATAGAGGTGATACAGGAGAATTGCAGGGATTATTTAAAGATTGATACTGTGCTTGGGACCCCAAAGGTCTTCGAACCTGAGGAAAACTGCGACGTCAGCGTCCGGATATGCTTCATGATGCATAATGCTCACCATTCATCAGGTTCTGTTGCTTCTCTGAGTTGGACGCTCAAAAGTCCTTTGTCAAGATCTGCAAGTTCACGAAACGCCGCGCGGGTTAAGTCGATGTGGCGAGACCCCGGAGCACAACCTGCGCAACTATCCACAACACGAACGAAGACACATTTTTTCGACCCGTTGCACACTACGGGAACAAATGAGAAGTCACATCTACGATGCTTCTGCCGATTTACTCACATTCTATGAACTTGAAGCATTTCGGCCGGTTATCCCAACCACGCAGAGTTGTGGCGCAAGTAAAGGATTGATCCTAGGAGCAACAATTATGAGGTGGGTTGATGAGAGAGTGTCCGGTACATACAGTTGGGGCCCATTTCCCTTGTGGCCAGCAACTCGGATTTTTGAGGTCGTGGCCAGTGTACCTGAAGACGACTTTATGGGGGTTGACCAAAGAAGAGCCAGAGGAAATTATACCAAGTGATCAGCACGGTCTGAGGTTTTCCAATCGCTTTCAGCCCTTTGAAAACCCCCGAAATAATCCCACTGATTGTCTCGCTAAGCCCGAAAGTGGCCTTGATCGGTTTGTTGGTCGATTTGTGTTCTCTCTTCGTAGCGGAATGGGTTCTTCTGACATCGGTGATATTGTCACGGCGATATTTGTACGCAAGGTCAGTGACGTTGATGTTCTGCCATCCGTCTCGGGGGTCGAACTGGTAGTTTTCTCCGAGAGAGTGTGCCTTGGCGTATTTGCTTTGATTGACGAGAGAAGTGGCTGGATTAGTGGCTGTGGCGACCAAAGATTCAAAGACAATAACGCCCAATAAAAAATGTGCTAGAGATCTCAATGGGACCATTTGGCGCGTGAATGATCTGGAGAAATGAGTTGCCTGTGGCGGAAGAGTAGAATAGTATCAAGGCCGATTCGACGCGTCGCGATTGCCGAGGTCACGTGGGTAATTCAAGTCTTATGTAAGTACGACATGTATCGAGGCGGTTTGAGATAGGGACCGATCAAAGTAATATATATGTTTGACACTTGAATACCCCAGGCCAGCAACCAAGACCTTCTCTCGCTTTCTCATGCTGGCTAAACCCCATTCATCACACCCTCATCGCGTTCACAAAAAGCTAACCAGCGAAGATGAGATCGACTCTCGTCGTGCGCGAGGAGAGGTTGGCATCTCTCGACCTTCCGGCTACCTAACTTTTCCTAACCTGATTGGATCCCAAAGATCTCCTGTGCAGAGTGTCGTAGGTATGATGCGCTCCAACCTCGTCTGCGGCTTGTCTGACATTTCAATCAAAGGCTCAAGCTCAAATGTGATAAGAGGCTACCTTGTGGCTCGTGCGGTACGCCGGCCCTGTATTCCGTACGTTGTTCTGCCGGCACCGATCGTCCCACAGTTCGCAGGGGATGCTCTTCTATATGTCCTAACGGTAGTTTAGCTACTGGACAAGGGACGAGGTTAGTGCACCCTTGTTAAAGTCCGATTTGATCCACCGAGACCTCTTGTAGATTTGTTCTGGCCGATACCACGCAACTTCATGCAAAAATTGATGAGATGGGCCAGCGCATCAGGCAATTAGAAGATGCTCTCGCCATCTTCCAATCTGGGGTATCGCAGGAGACCCATCCATTGTTGCGAGAAGAATTGTTGGCCATCAAGTTTGCTCCAGGCAAAGCTGAACGAACAGGGGTGAACGAGTCATCCCCAGACAATATGTCAGATACCATCGATGCCCTTGGTACACTAACGATCGACGAGCGTGGCCAAGCAAGATATTTCGGGCGCTCTGGTGGGTCAGAGGTATGTTCATTCCTAGTAATACATGATGTTGACTTACACTATCCTAGGCATTGCTTATGGTATTCCATCCATCTCAATGCGAACATCATCTAATTTAAAACTCCAGACTGGCGCGGACATGGACAAACTCGCATCAGGGTCCGTAGAGGCCGACGAGGGGACCCACATATCTCTAGAAATTGCCCGACTATCGAATGCTTTTCCATTCGGCGTCGAGGGGAGTCCAGAAAGAGCCATGGATTTGCTACTACAGTATCTTCCAGTCCAATATCGTGCATGGTCGCTATGCGAAACCTATCTGGAACATGCCTCCTGGGTTTTCCGCCCGATGGAGAGGGATGAGATTATTGATGATATTCTCACACCCATTTACAAGTATATGAAGGAGAAGGATGGTACTGGCTCAGAGGCTCCTCGATCAATATCTTATCACAAATTGGCAGTTCTGTTCCTGGTATTTGCCATCGGTGCAAGCGTCGATCTAACATTAGAACCATGTGAGCCCTCATTCTTCCGCCATAGCCTTAATTATTCATGTTATCAGATAACACTGAGTCCAAAACATTTTACCAACTCAGCCGTGCTTGCTTGTCCATGCGTTCGGTGTTTGATTCTACAGAGATAGCTACTGTACAAGCAGTGGTGTTGATGGGACTCTATCACGGCCTTGGTGGATTGAGTTCTACAATGGACAGTTCTGTGAGTCATTGATGAGCATGGTTGGACAGCTTATAATTAGATTACTCTAGTGGGGATTGATATCTCTTGCATGCAAATTGGCGCAAAGCGTATGTCGTTCTATCAAACCTTCCTTATGATAAACAAGGTTTTGACAGCCCTGCAGCATGGACTTCGTTCGTGACATCATTAGATATTGTCCATCTATCGGTTCGATTCTCGCTCAGATAGGGAAAGTGCTAGGTTTGACATGGACGCCAAGACAGTTCGACGCCGAAGAGCATTGTTTTGGGAACTATTTTCAGCGGAGCTTTTCTACGTATGCTCACTAATGAAGCCTCCGAGTGACCACTTAATCTCCTACAGAGTCTTGCCACGGGTAGACCACCATCCATTCGCCTCTCATATATCGACTGCGAATTTCCTGAAGATGGGCAGGCGACTCTCGATAAGGACGGCAATTTACTGAAAGGATGTGGGTGGTTCAATTTTGAACATGGCCTCCGCTGATGACAGAGACTTCTCTAGTTTCCCAGTGGAAATACGAATTCATTAAGGAAATTTACGCAAATGTGATAGAATCCACTTTAACTGCAGAACCCCCCAGTTATCAGACGATCCTTGACCTTGATCGCAAAGTTCGCGAGAAGCCCTTACCAGCGCACCTCAACGTTTTCATGAGTCCAGACGACGTAAATTGCACTCCGTCCGTCTACATGCGTGGATGTTTACTTGGCCAATATCGTACCGTCAGTAAGTATTGACGGTGACACTCAAGGATTTATTTAACTGAACATCGGGTAGCAATGATATACATCCACAGGAGTTTCTTTGCCCAAGCCCTGCTCGATTACCCTGCCAAACCTCTCCGGAGCCCCTATGCGCCTTCATTCCTTGCAGCATACCGATCCGCATCTTGGGTGATCAAATCTACAATCAATCATTTCGAAAGGTTCCCGCAGCTTTGTTCCAGGTGGTGGATGATTTGGACGCATTGTAAGAGATGTCCTTCGTCATGTTGTTCATGGTCTCAATGGTTGCCTGCTAGTATTCTCTGCCGCTGTTCGCAACTTCTACGCTTGGTACTGGACAATCAAAAGCTTACATATTATTTAGGTGATTGTTGGTTCAGTTGTGACACGGTCCCCTTCGTCGACTATGGCACCCACTGCGTTAATCGAACTGGGGCTAGCTTGTGATCTATTTGAGAGGGGTGCGCCACAATCCCATCGCGCGCGAAGTGGTTTGGTGTGTCATGTTTTTTTCCCGCGATGCCTGTCAGACGTTTAATTGTCAAGCAGCCTATCTTGTGCAATCTCCGAGAGAAAGCCGTGCAAGTCTACTCACAGTTTCGGAGTGGAAATTCGAACCCTGCACTCTCGGTCGGAAAGTCAGATTACGGAAACGACGAACTTGCATTGTTCGGGGGGCTAACGCGAGTTTCAGTGAGTAAGCTGCTGAAAACTGGTGGTGGAAAGGAGCCAGCTTCTTCGATAAATCGCCCGCCTAGCAGTCCCCGCGACAATGATTCTAAAACTTCTGCTAGCAGCCCAGATATCCACCCTTCTCTCTTGGAATATCTGTTGACTGTCCCCATTGATTCGGATCACACCCCAACCTCCGTCGAATCTTCAGTTCATTCACCGGACTTCGCCCCAATGGACCCGTTGTCATATATCGCATCGGAACGGCACGACATACAGCAACCATTTGACCAACCTTCAGGAGCTATTGTACCATCTATGTCCCAAGAATCCTACATCCCGCCCATCTTGCCTCCAAACGCTGCATACGCTTTCACGTCGGAGTTTAATGATTATAGCATGGAAGAAGACTCCCGAGAGCCCTCTGATCTTGGTATGATGATTGGTGGAGATTCTGGGATGGATGAGCACTGGATATCCTTCATGAGGGATTCCGGATTTTTGAAATGGAATTTGGACGAGTCAGGATTGGGATTTTATAGCCAGACCAGCGTTTAGCGTTTTGCGGAATGGGATTCCACTTTGCTGTGACTTTGGTCGCCTCCTACCCGATGCCGTTACTTAATGCCACGTATCGACACATCTACACACTTGCTTCAAATAATCATCACCTCGAGACTGGACGGAGGTGGTTCAACCTATAGTTAGGCTACCAAGGATCAAATCTACTGCAGTCATGATCTCGAGTGCCTTTACGGTTAATAAGATGTTTTCAGCTGGGAGGCTGTTCAAAAAAGGTGATATGTTTACTATGTGAGAAATATATAAATGACGGACAGGAAATACTTAGTGGTTTTGGGGGGCCTTCAAGTTGGCTTTGGCCGCGTTAACGCGTCGGGTCACGTGACAAGCGAAGCGACCGAAAAAAGAAGAAATTCTAGTACAAAATCAAATCAGAAAAGTCCAGAGCACCAGGGAAGAAGATCCGGAAAGACAGAAAAACCAAATCTGGAGACTCCGAACATTGAACCTGAAGGGTGGTGGGAGGGTCGAAAAATGAGAGAAACAAGTCGACTCTACTATGTACCCAACGTTAACGACGAGTGCGCGTGTGCAAAACTATGCCTCATTCAAGTTGGAGCATATTAATGCAAGGCAAAGCCATCAACACGCGCCAAAGGGATTGGCCCCTTATCCTATGATAAGTAGAGGTTCCCCTCGTGTCTCGAGAAACCGTACTTATCGTGGATTAATCAGTGAACGTGACTGAGACACGGACACTACACCCGAACCTACCACACGGTACACCTGCGGCCATAAATCCTCCTTTCTTCTCACCCGAGAGTACTGTACTACCTGGATACTTATGAAGAAAGTCAACGGAACTGATCTTATCCATGGCGATGCTGCCCTTCGTGGAGGGAAAGAGGTTTCTCCTTCAATCTCGGTGACTACCAGTAAGAGCCAACGAATTTTATCGCCTCCATGCCTCGAAAAGATGATTGAATGGCCATTTGCACCAGCATATTGCATGCCTGAAACTACGGTTGAAAATTCCGGCGCGGTAGATGTCGATTTTCGCAATCCTGCAAGACATGTATATTCTAGGTACACACAAGAAGTGAGCACTCGTGCAGAGCATATCCTCAGTCGCATCAATGTCAGTTGTTTTTGTTTTTGATTCGAGTTGTGTGTAATGAGGAATCACTTGACATCTGTTTTGACAGGAAGGATTTGCTCTCACTTACGGTTCTGGGCTGGCTGCCACATATGCAGTGAGCCGTCATACTACTGTCTGTTATGCCCCTCAAAAATCGGTCTATTTCTACTAGGCACTTGTGTTCTATAATCCGAAGCGTATAGCGATAACTGGCGGATATCATGGTTCCCACGGCACTATTCAAGTTTATAAGAAAACGAAGGGTCTCGATTTAAAGGTCATTGGTTTAGACGATGAATTCCTACCTGGAGATCTCTGTTGGCTTGAAACCCCTTTGAACCCTACGGGAGAATCAAGGTGAACCTATTTATATAATCCTCTATAATTTTATCTAAAGAATGCACGAATGTAGAGATATACAGTATTATGCTGATAAAATCCACAAGGTTGGAGGGAAACTTGTCGTCGACTCAACTTTTGCTCCACCACCCCTGCAATATCCTTTCAACTTTGGTGCCGATTGGTAAGACTCTTCGTCATGAGCTAAAAGCAAGTTCTAAGATTGTTCCACAGTGTCATGCACTCTGGTGGGTGATGAGCAGATGGTCAAACGCCATTCCTCATCCAGTACTTCAGGGACTAAATACTTCGGTGGCCACTCTGACCTCCTTTCCGGTATTTTGGTGGTGAAAACCATTGAAGAATGGAAAACGGTTTATCCCACCTGCAATTTCAATCAATCCAATACTGAATAAGCTTCTCAGCTACACACCGACCGCATCTATATGGGAAACATGATGGGATCGCTGGAATCGTGGTTGCTCTTGCGATCCCTTCGAACCCTTCACTTGAGGGTTCCGCGCCATTCGATCACAGCAACAGAAATCGTCCAATGGCTCAATGCAGTGGCCTCCACGCCCAAGGGGCAGTCCTACGATGGCGTCCAGGGTGGCCTTATCAGCCGTATCTGGCATTCTTCTTTGCAGGGAAAAGATGCAAGAGGGTTTGATCCCAAACAACAAATGCAAGGAGGCTGGAACGCGACCTTTGCCATACAGGTGAGGTCCGTGCACTTGAGAATATATCCAATTCATATGTACCCGCGACAGCTCACCGAATTAGATCATGCAGCTCGTTTGCCTCATCTCCTTCAATACTTCTTCGTAAGCGCTAAATGTGAAGAGGTATCAAGCCTTGCCACTAACACTTTTTGTAGCCCGCTACGAGCCTGGGCGGCGTTGAATCGCTGGTAGAGCATCGGATGAACAGTGACCGTGGAGCGGACCCGCGCATCGTTAGATTGAGTATCGGGGTGGAAGAAGCTGAAGTGAGCGTTAATTTCATACCCTTGGCATCGGAATTGACGATTATTCCATTTCAAGGATCTCAAGCGAGACTTACGCCAGGCTCTGCAGAGGTTGTCAAAGGTATTTTTCTGTTGCGATGCACTGCTCAAAAAGCTGTCAATCCGACAGATCGAGGCAAAACTCTGAGTCGGGCCACGTCTACTTAACAGCGCGATATTTCGGGAAATGCATGTCTATATGTACTCGTGTCAATGAAGTAAGTATATGCGCGGATTGAGCGTCTGAGAAGCAGATAAATTCCGCGGAGCCTGAATTTACGATATGATTCTTCGACCTTCAAAGCGAGCGTCCACGAACACGATATTCCGTGGCCCCTAGGATGTCGTCCCTGCCCTCGAAGCGCCTCTATCTACGAAGTCGGTCGCGCATTATGTGCCTCCCTACTGTGCTGATATGACACATAGATCTTCCAAGGCATGTGGGTGAAGGGGATCTCTTGAAGGTATAGAATTGAGGGAGACGAGAATTCAACTTTGTTCCAACGATATTCGAACAGTACCTTTCTAGTTATGGGAAGATTGTCGAGGTCAAGTTGGTTCACGGTATCGGAAGGTGTTTGTACTGTCATTCACATCGACTGACTCCCTTGAAAGACTACGCATTCGTGCAATTTGAATCGCAAACGGTTTGTTCGTTTTTTGAATCTTGATCGTTCCAGAAAAGTGACCACGACCTGTTATTTTACAAGCACGCTGAAGATGTTTTGGAGACGTATCAACGCCAACCTTTTCTAGGAAGGAGTGAGTGCGTCATGATGGCATGGGTTCTCCGGCCACTTACTCTTATGTTCTTGTCTACTCAGATATCGTGGTTGAATTTGCTCGCCCTCTGCGGAAGGACCTTCCGGCCATCCAGAACGACAGGACCCATGCTAACTCGGAACATCGCTCAAGGTCAGGAATAGTCGTGCTTGTTGGGGAGTTCTTATGTTCTTTCAGGACGTCATCCACTTACCTGGATCGTCGTTACCCTGTTGTTGTGACCAACATTCCTGGTAGTGTCCGCTGGCAGGTCGGACACCATCATTTTATCCCAAGATAATTCCATAACTTTCCTTTCCTAGCAACTCAAGGACTTCGGGAAACTTTCGGGTGGAGCGGTCGCATACTGTACCATGGACAGAAGCAGGAAAGGACGAGGGTAAATTGAAAGTTATCTAGAATGGTAATCTCAATACTAACGATTGCTAGCTTCATCGAGTATTACTCGAGGGACGAGGCAGAGCGAGCTATCAGAGAGCTCGATGGCAGAGATCTTGGGGGAAGGCATGTCAGAGTCTGCGGAAGACCGGAAGTAGGATCTCTCTTTTTCGACGATTTGCCATTGAACCATGACTCCTTTGTAGGTTCTCCAACGCGATCGCTCCCGCTCTCCCGAGCGCCGCGGTTACGTGCCTCGTCAGCGTTCACGAGGATTCTCGAGAGTACGTTCTACGGCTGTCTCTCCTAGAATGAACGGCGATGATTATTATCGCCGCCACCGCTCACCGCCACCCACGTATCGCCCCGAGCTTCCTGTTTCATACCACTTCTCTCAGCCGGTGTCTCCATTCCATGTGGCCTATCCATCGTATGAGGAAACCACGACCGCTTCACAGAGCTATTATCCTGGCGCACAATACACCAGTGGGTTGCCCGTAGAACAACAGTATACCGATGCACGCTGTCTTGCCTGGAGCCGTCACGACGATGCCTCCCCATACGATACTTATGAACGGTGGACAGTTCATCATCGTGAACGGCAGCAACAAGCAAGACACGAAACCAATCCTGACAAATTTTACTGAAGCCGACTTTAGCTTGGTCGTGCAATTGTATCTCAACTTTCCCTGCAACGAGTTCCCGCGCTTTATCTTTATCTCTCCCACTTTTCAAGCAGTGCCAAAAATGTTTTTCTAGACTCGCATATCCCTTATTCACGAAGAGCTTCGCAATCATCATCAATAATGTTGAGACATAATCATTTAGATAGCACCAGCCATGTATTATTTCCTTTTCTCGCGATAAAAATTCAAAAAGCCAGCCTTGTCCTCCCAACCCATCCCTGTTCTTTTCATTTTTCCAATTTGAGCGATCAGGGTGGCACATACTTCTGTGAGCTGGTCATCATCAAAGTTGGCCTCTTTGATGATTTCACTGACGACGAAGAGGGGAGAGCTGGGGGAGTTGGACGGTGCAAGCAAGCGGATGGATATTGCTGGAGGAGTGATGGAGGAAGCGGCGGTGAATATGTGAGGGAGTGGGTTTAGAAATGTCGATGGGATGGCCCATGTTAACGTCGAGGACAGTGAAGTTGGTGGATCATATCTGGAGGGGGAAGTTGTAATGGGGAGGCGGAGGGAAACATGAAGAACGCACCGAACACACATCACGAAGAGCTGATAGCCCTTGACTGGTGTATTTTGGTGAAAGACGTTGGCGAAGCGGAGTAAACCCCTTGCATTACTCGTGGTGCACTCGGGGAATACAACGATAGGGCGATCTGCGGTTTTTCTCAGCTGTTCTAAAGTGGTGACGGGGGAATCAGACGAGGTGGATGAAAAGGGTGGTATATGGCCAGTTGAACGGATGATTGAAAGCAGAGATACGGGTCGGAAGCCTAGTATCGGGACCGAAGAACTGGGGACGGGCTTGAGAGGAGACTGAATATTTGCAGAGCCGGTGCCTGTTCGTCGACCTGGTGTGTGAGTGACGGGGGCAGAATCTTGGGCCAACGGTACAGGGGCTGGAAGAGGACCTGTAACGGGAAGGACGAATATCGGGTCGAAGCTGGAAAGGGGCGGCGATTGGAGGGGAAGAACGGGTGCGCGGAAAGAGGACGTACCGGACGGCGAGCCATAGCAATTCTATCCAGGAAGCCCAGTTGGATACAATAATGTCGCCTGGACGTGGATTCCACGATTCTCGTCCGTTCTGGGCCCTCCTACGGAAAAAAAATGAGAAGAATGCATGATGAATATAGAATAGGCGTGAAGCGGCACCCTCTTTTCCTGTTGACGTGTTCAACGGGAATCCAGAAAAAGCCGAGCACGAAGAGAGTAGCGCGACCGAGGAGAGCGGTCAAAAGACGGGATACGATGCGGCGGCATGGAGGGATTGGAGACTGAGTGAAATAAGAATTGTTTCAAAGAAAAAAGTTGGGATGCTCACAAGCAGGAGTGAGAGGGGGAGAACGAGGGCAAGGTAGAGGACGAGGAAGAGGAGGACAAGGAGAGTCCTGACGAGTCCGAGGAACAAGCGGAGGGGGAGAGTGGTTTTTGCGAGGAAATGGGGATGGACTGGGGGAAGAAAGGGCTGGACGAGGTGAGCGGACGGGGAGGAGATGAACGGTGAATGGAATTGCCTGTATGCCTGTGCCAGGGTCCTGTGGAGAGTGAGCGAGCAGAACGGGGACGACGACGATGACGACTGACTCGGTACCTGCTGAACTTCTCCATGCTGAGAACAATCACCAGCCGTCGAGCCCAGTTCTTCATCTCCGTCGCCGCCCTTACCCTCTTCTACATCGCTCTAGGTTCCCCCACCGCTCTCGCTGCCCTTGCGTCTTGCTCACACACTCCCCACAGCCGTCGCCTTCGTCGTCGTCACCCCCAGCAAAATCGCGCAATACCTCTATGACCACGCTCGTCTTCTCGCAAACACCCCTTTCGGTTGGGTCCTGCTCTTCGGTTCACTGCGTACCGTACCATCCTACGCTCGTCCCCTCCTGCACTGACATCCGTCATCTCTAGTCATAATCTCATTCCCGCCCCTCATCGGTCACACCACCCTCATCGAGCTGTGCGGTTTTGCATATGGCATGCAGGGCTTCTACATCGCCTCGTCTGGGTCCCTCCTAGGCTCCGCTTTGGCCTTTGCTACATTGCGCTACCTCTTCAGTGCCCGTCTCCGCGAATGGTCAGAAGATAACCAGAAGTGGCAAGCTCTCGAAGCCGTCGTTGTATGTCCCTCACACTCTCCATCTTCTTTCCACTCATCCATCCCAGAGGGCAAAAGGGTTGCCACTCATCATTCTCATCCGCCTTTCTCCCTTTCCTCCCTGGGTTTACTCAACTTCCCTCTTTGCCGTATGTCACAACTTTATCTTCTGTCCTCGTCAGATACTAATGACATCACAGTCCATAGAACCCGTAGCTCTGTGGCAATTTGTCGTAGCTACATTCTTCATCTTCCCGAAAATCGCCTTGCATGTCTTCATTGGCTCCCGCATGGCCGCCCTTGCCGATGGAGACCAGCGGGATCACATGGACACTCGTATGGTAGTTTCCCCTATCGTTGCAACTTTTCCTCATATCTCGCATCACAGGCACAAAAATTCTCAATAGCATTTTCGTTGTCGGTGGACTTGGCGTCGCTGTCTTATCGGGATGGTATATATCTTGTTCACTCTTGGAGCCTTTCGCGATCTCACATCCCTGCACAGGATTATATTCAAATCCGTCCAGCAACATATTCGCCACTTGGAAGGTATATCCCCTGAAGTGGACGAGCTAGCTGCAGAGGCAATCGAGGAATACGGAGAAGATGCGCCGCTCCTGCGACCCGCATCCCTCAACTCGGTCGACCGTGTGTGACGAATAGATATATGTACTGTCTTCTTTCATCTATAAGCTTCTAAACCTTGGTATATGAATAACATGTGATGCTAGTAAGAGTGGAGGAAAAGCAAACTCAGACTGGCACCGATGAGAAATACCAATATGAATAGTCGACTATCTTTTGCCCTCCTCTTTGCTTCCTTGAGCTGTTCATTTCCTTTTTCGACCGTCGAGGTTGTGGCTATCGCATCCTCATAGAGCTGATCCGTCAGTTCCGTCTGTCTTGTCAGATGATTCACCAATTCCATCTGCAACATGCTGATGTCTGTGAGTCGCGACTCCGCTTGTTGGACAGATTCCAAGGTATCCTGGACCGCACGCAGAATATTGGCGTTCTCTGTTTCGAACTGCAGAATCTGAGACGCTGAGAGTTCCATTTCTTCCTCTTCATCCTCGTCCGAAGCAGCTGGGACCTCGTCAGCTCCAGCAGTGCTAGAGTTGCGGCCCCGAGAAGAGGAACCGAGGGTCGCCGCAAGAAGATTCGACGATGCGTCCCCCAGCCAGCTGCCGACGAGAGTGTCCCGTGGTTTCTCGGAAAGAGAGGAACGATCCTTTTCCTTTTGTCCCAACTGCAACGCCTCTCGGGTCGCGCCAGAGCCGAGGGTCCGCGTCCTCTCCAGCTGCCTCTTCACCCGCTCTTCCTGCATCTCCTTCTGTGTCTGACTCACTTCTGCCAGCCTTCTGCTCAGGTACCACGTCACACCCGAATGATGCGCTGCTAAAACGTCTGATGAGAGCGTTGTAGCGTCTTGACGGAGGCGGGCGGGCAGCAATCGCGTGAGTGGGTTCTTCTGGCTCGCGACGAGCTCGGAGCGGCCTGTTGGGGACGTGACACTTTGTTCCATGACGATGAAGACCAGCGGAACTCACGCTTTTCCAACTTTTCCATCTCCTTGACTCTCTCCGCACAACGGGATAGGACGACACGAGCTTGCAAGTCGATCTGATCCCGCTCTTCATTTGTTAAGTGTCGAATACCAGACCAGGAAGAGTCTCCCTTGTTCAGATCGATGGTTCTGGAAGACTGCCTGCCCGACAGGGCATCACGAGAGTCGACATTCAAGTAGGGTCTGCGAATGTCCCCTAGCATTCGCGTCAGAGTGTTTATGTGATTCAACTGTTGCAAAGAGAAATGGTCAACTTCAAAATCGGGAGAACCTCGCGACTCACAATGATATAGGCCTCTGCAACATATTCCTTGCCCAGAGAGCTTTCGCCATCGCGTCCTGCAACAGAAGTCCGCGCGGACTTCTTTCTGCGTTTCGCATCTGGTAGCTGACTTTGCCTCTGGTGGACGGCATTTCGAAATTCTGCTGTAAGGTCGATGAAAGGCATGTATAACGCCTCCGTGGTGGTGGTGATCGTGTCAGTGGCATTGATTCTACATTAGGATCCGACCACGTGATCCATCAGTGTTTAAAGCTTGAAACGATTTTTTTTCTTTCAAATGCACCACGATGTCCCAACTCGCAGGCCTCATTCGAAGCAACGTTTGGCTTTGGGATTTCTGTGGTAGAAGGATATTTTTGCGTCCTTGTTTGAGGTGAAGGATGTCTTTTATTACCATTCTTTGCCATAGTTTGAGATGCACATTCCTAATACAATATGATACATCCCGTTTGAACACGAAGCCAATCTCAGCCAATTAGTCCTCGGCGAACCAGGACATTCCCAAAGGCACCTTTACGAGAGGAATGACGAAAATGGAGTCTCTTCCTGTATCTTTCGTTTTGGCAGCAGCCGAGCGGGTCTAGAAAAAACATCAAGATAAAACCAGCTGTTAGAGGAATGATGTTAGAACGGAGTACTAACGGCAATAATCATCCGATTGCAAAACAACTCGACAAACGGTCAGTCGGGTGAGGTCCATGATGTCTTGTTCATTGACGAACGAGCAATTAATGATTGTGATCATGCTGACAGGTTCAAGTACATTACTGACACGCTCATCGAGTCGAGCTCGTGCCAGTTAGACGAGCGCCTGCCCAGTCACCTGTCCACACCATCGCAGATCCAATCGGCTGAGCATGGGACACAAGGCATCCGGACCATGGAATTGCTCTATGACCGCACCGGTAATGTCGCTTTCATGGAGCCGCAGCTCTCGTAATGTAGGTAATCCAGCAAAACACGCCAAGAAGTCGGAGACCGGAAGGTCGATGTTATGAAGCTCGAATAAATGAAGGGGTGGAGAAGAGCGTTCAATGAAGCTTCTGATGTAGGATCCTGTTTGAGCTTCCCCATAACCGACAGGGTCCAGTGACGATCGGAGATGAAGGGAGCTGAGCGCAGGGGTGAAGAGATGAGATAACACTTTGAAGATATCCTGCGAACCAAGGAGTGTCAGTTTCTGCAACTCCGGTAGTACAACGAGGCTGTTTTTGCTAAATGCTGAGTGAAATTCGCGTGCCTCGCCACGTTCCAGGGTTATCGAAAGGCTTTCAAGCGCTGGCAAGTCATGTAAAAGACGCCGCACTGCGCCGACGGACAGCCGTGCCGGACTTGGGTGAGATGGTAGATTGATCGAAAGATGGGTAATGGAGCAGGGGATCGTGCCCTGTGCAGGGAACAGATTGTGGCTGATGCGGAGGGTACGGAATCGTGGTGCCCAGGGAAAGGCGTGGTATAGTCCATATTGTAGATTTTCCGTGTCAGCAGTCGATAGCTCCCCGCCGAATTGTTGCACGACTGAAACGTTGACTGCCTGAAGTTCGGGGGTGGGTTTACCACACAGGGAGAAGATGTAATCAGAGTGGCTGGGCCGGGTGGAATTGATCGTGAGCGAGCGCCAATGCGATATCCGGTCCATGAGGAGACTCATGACGCCCAAAAGATGCGTCGTGTCATTCTTTATCTCCAGGATGATGTGAAGCAGGCTCGATGAGGCATTCTGAAGCCAGAAACGCGTCCGTCCGCAGGGGTCTTTGGCGTCGCAGTTGACATAGACGTGCGACCATACTGTCGGTATCGTGGTGGCTTTACGCCATTCTGAGCAGACGTGTGAGGCAACTAGAGGGGTGCGAGTCCAGCCGTCACGGACACACTCTTCGAATATGCTAGCCAGCAGTTCAGGAGGAAGGCGCCTCGCCAACGTCGTCAGTCCTTGGTGATATTTGATCTTTTGGAGATGGTCGGATTTTCTGAACTGGAGCTGACGCACTTTGCGCATGAGGTCCTCGATTTCATTGTCGATTAGCCCCACCGCTTTTTTATGTTCTTCCTGACTCTGAGCGGTATCGCTGAGATGATCCTGTTCGAGATGAGAGAAGCGTCGGCTGGTGAACATTGTGTATGGAGTTGTTTGACAGTCCTTCACCAGTACCCTTTACTTTACCAGGTGGGCTTTCCTTCCGATTCTCAATTTCCTGTGATGATTCAGAGTGGAATCTGTACGACCCCCTTGTGAACTTCCTGCGCTGGGTCGCCTTGTTGACCGACAGTGTTCGAGATACTGCTGAGGCTTCCCCAAGTCCGTTGTGTGATCGACGTACTACTCACTTCTTCTTTCAATAGGCCGTGGAATGGACCCACGAAAGGCACGAGATCCCCGACTTAGTCGCGTTGACCCCCGCCTTCAGCGTGTTGACTCTGGATCCCCAGCGCCGACGTCAACCCCTCCGACCCAGCAAAGTACTTTACCAGCTTCCCAATGGGCAGAGAATGAAATGAGTAGCTCTCAAGCGCCTTCTCATCATGTGTCAGATGACTCTACCAACTCTATCCAACCCCAACAAGGACCTCCAGAATATAAGCCACGCCCCCTTTTTTGTGTAGTCTGCGCCAGCAATCAGGCAAGCTATCCCAATTGCAACACATCCTCGGCTCTTAATAACAGCCTGCAGAACCGGTCCATGGAAGGACACTGCGTGTTATCGTGGGTCAACGTCACTGCTTAAGAACTGGTCCACTGATGTCTTTTCTACAAGCAAAGCGGGGTTTCAGGTGATATCTTCAGGAACAGGCTCGGCCGTTCGTCTCCCAGGTCCTTCGATTGATAAACCCAACATTTATCCGTTCGGAACTCCTTATAACGCAATTTACGAGGAGCTCAACGGTAAAGATTCCCGCCTGTGAGTCACTCTTCAGTCCATTGTCTTTTTTATGATTCTACTGGTCTGGTATAGTTACACCGCCAATGGTCTTTTACAAATGCTTGACCGGAATAGACGCATAAAATTAGCTCCCGAGCGCTGGCAGGAGACTAAAACGGTTGTTGATGTTGTATTCACCTGCGAAGAGCGCTGCTTTGATGCAGTGTGTGACGGTACGTCGTGTCTACCCAGGTAGTCGTCAATTGCAAAACTCGACGCTCCTGAAGACCTTCTATCAAGAGGCGGTGAACTTAACAAACCGGTCCATGTCATAAACTTGGAAATAAAGGATAACCACGAAGAGGCACTCATTGCAGGGAAAGCTATGCTCGATTTAGCTGCAGCTGTGAGTCGTCGAGATTTTTGTCTGTCGCCTAGGTTTATATTTCCACTTGTAGATTGAGGCAGCCGACGACATTGATGAACGGATCGACGAAATCTTGCAGGTGCAACAAGAAAAACATCCACATAGTATTCTTCATACAGTAGGATTCTACTAAGTACTTGAACCGTACTTTTGACTCTACTATCATGACCTTGCGAATAGCAAGGTCGCTCTTTCCCCAGTTCGCACATAAGGAAGATTTCCGGCCCTATAAAGATGAAAACATTTTTCATGCAGCCCCAGGAGCCGTCGGTCGGCGGCACGAAGCACGACACAAAGGTCCCTATAGGATAAGTGTAGACGGAAACGCAACCGGTATGCCCGCCGGCGGGCGTCCCAGTGTGAATGAATGATGATGTTTTCGAAATCTTGGATTCAAGCACGCAATAAGTACGCAAGAGCCTATCATTAGGCGTGAGAAGGGAAGACGCGATCCAACGGACTGACTATTTATTCCATCGAAGATCAAACTATCATCGATTATCTTTAGCTTCACATCATGTCCCTCCGTCTGGGAAGTATCGCGCCCGATTTTGAGGCTCAAACGACTGCCGGGCCCATCAAGTTTCACGAGTGGATCGGCAATTCCTGGGTATGTCTGATCATCGGATTCCCTCGATACACATCTAACCCACCCATATTTTGATCTAGGCCATCCTATTCTCGCACCCAGGTGACTTCACTCCTGTCTGCACCACGGAATTGGGAGAGGTCGCACGCCGTGCCCCTGATTTCGCGGCACGGAATGTGAAGGTCATCGGAATCTCGGCCAATGGATTGGATGAGCATCACAAATGGGTCCAAGATATTAATGAGTTCGGCAGCAAATTCGGGCCAACGGATGTCCAATTTCCTATCGTACGTCGGTTGTTTTCAGGTAGTCGGGTTTCTTAGTTGATATCCATTAGATCGCCGACGAGGAGAGAAAGATTTCTACTCTGTATGATATGTTGGATGAGCAAGATGCTACCAATCGCGACGCCAAGGGACTTCCGTTCACCGTTAGAAATGAGCCCTTGATAACTAGCTAGGGCCGTCGACTAACCCTCCCATGATAGATCCGCACCGTCTTTGTGATTGATCCCAAGAAAATCATTCGCCTCACAATTTCTTACCCCGCCTCCACTGGCCGCAACTTCGACGAAATCATCCGGTAAGTGGTGTCACTAGCTAGCAGCTGTCCCATCCTTACCCCACCTTTCAGCGTCATAGACTGTGAGCTAGCTTTGTGTCATGTTGATGGTCCCCCCACTAACCGACCATCGTCCACAGCGCTCCAAATCGGTGACAAGCATCGGGTTACCACTCCCGTCAACTGGAGGAAGGGAGAAGACGTGATCGTACATCCCTCCGTGACGAACGAGGAAGCTAAGACGCTCTTCCCTGAATTCCAGATCCACAAAGTAAGAAAATTTCGTGATTATTTGGCGAGGAGTTGCTCAGATCCTTGCAGCCATACCTTAGGACCACTCCTCTCAAGATCTGAACGATGTATGCCTGCTTGATGTATTATTCACATGTAAAGTACCTAGCACCGAGTTCAATGGAATTTCTGGATTTTTGCTCGAAGATAGATAAGATCTCGTTGTAAACAACTATAAATATCGAACGCGCGTCGTCGTCGACCACTTTCATCCCTATCTCCCATGGCCAGCGCAGACGGCGGTGCTTACAGGCATGCTCTTCGTCCGTCCCCCTTGATCTCATTCTGAATTTGACGCGTTTTACAGCTATTCACTCACTGTCTTCTCCCCAAGTGGAAAGCTTGTCCAGATTGAACATGCGCTCGCTGCAGTATCCCAAGGAGCCACCAGCCTTGGAATCAAGGGTACCCGTTTGGTCAAACTCCGGGTTCCAGTCTAATTCCGCCACCTTCCAGCTTCAAATGGAATTGTTATTGCTACGGAGAAGAAGTCCTCGTCCATCCTAATAGACGACTCCATGCTTGATAAAGTCGCCGTCGTATGCCCAAACATCGGCATCGTGTACTCAGGGATGGGCCCTGATTTTCGAATCCTCATTTCCAAGGCACGGAAAAGTGCTCAAGCCTACTGGAAGATATACGGTGAATATCCACCAACCCGGGTGTTAACGCAAGAAATTGCAACCGTGATGCAACAGGCCACGCAATCCGGGTGTGTTTCTATTCAACGGCTTTCGGAAATAAGCTCACGTATCAACAAGAGGTGTGCGACCGTATGGAGTATCGTTACTCGTTGCTGGATGGGATGTCAATCGTGGTCCTACATTGTATCAAGTTGATCCTTCAGGATCTTTTTGGGCATGGAAGGCCAGTGCGATCGGTAAGAACATGATAAACGCAAAGACCTTCCTGGAGAAGCGGTTCGTTTCCTTTTGACTCTGCTCTTCCATTATTCTTAGCTACGCTGCCTTTTCAGATACAATGATGACATCAGCCTCGAAGATGCAATCCACACAGCTCTTCTGACGCTGAAGGAGGGTTTCGAGGGTCAGATGTCCGAAAAGACCATTGAAATTGGCGTTATCATCGTGCCCAGTGCAGCTGAATTAGAAGAGGGGAAGATTGGAGGAGAGACTGGACGGCCCAAGCCAACATTCAAAAAGCTTACCGAGGAAGAAGTTCGAGATTATCTGGCACTGTAACAATGTTTTTGGATCACAATCCGTTGTACGTTCTCTCTTTCCAATACAAATGAATTTACGAGCAGGCATTGAACCCGGCGGCATGTTCACTCCATGACACAATCATATCTTGAGCGCTTCCCGGATTTGCGGAAATACACCCGGGCCGATGCGTTCTCTGGCCCGTTTTCTTGCTCTTCCTACACCCCTTTAGCGCGTTTTCATCTTCCGCAGAAGACGCATTTCCTGGGGGTGAGTCCCGGTGTATTTACACCAGGCGTACCTTGATTGATTCTGTCTTGCCATGTGGCCATGTGGGGGGTACAGATTGGCCTTGAGGCTGAAGCATCAGGGTTGGGCGACATTGAATTTAGGTCATGTGTACGGTGCATTGCACATCCTGCACGCCACGCTCTACTCTTTTCGAAGAATGCTGCTCGTCCAAGGAGGCACGCTTTACGCCTCATTCCTTCGGTTGATCTTTCCCCCTCAAGTAATACACCCAAGCACCTGACAACATCATGGTAAAAGGCCCTTTTGGATGATTCGTTCAACACAGTTAATACCAATAAGAAAATGATCGAGAGCATCCAAACACTGAAATGGGGCATTCATATTGGTATAGCGTTTATGATACCCTCAAAGCGCTGATATATCTTGTTCAAATCTCTTCGAGCCACGCTACCAACCCTGCATCCGGATGTCAAGGAACATTTGACGCAAATATCGTCAAGTCCTGTTTTATCATTCTCAAGGGCTGATTGCATCGGTCCTGTATGCGAAGCGTGTGTTCTGGTTGACTATAAATGCGGTCACTGGTCTCTGAATCTCCAGTGTTTCAATGTCTACCAGTCATATGCATACTTTGCCCTGCAAGCCATCCTCGGGGCCACTAAGGAGGACTTCCATGGCATGCCTCCGTTGCCGTCAGCGGAAAGTCAAGGTGAAGTGGTTCCTTTAATGCCCTTACATGGAGTTGAGCGTTGCTTTCAGTGCATACCTTGTGAAGAGATACCTGGGCGTACATGCGAGAAGTGCCTTAAGGCCGGGCGCGAGTGCTCTTATGCTCCCGTGGCAGCAACTCAAGAATCCCAGACGCCATCTCCTCGGGACGACGGGGGGGACATCCTCGATTTCAGGGATCCCGCAAGTGGACCTCAGGTAACGCAGACAGGGACCGCCAATGATGCCACCCGCTGGCTCCCGCCCCCCTCCAACCAGACGTCCTTGCCGGACTACATGAACGCATCTAGCCTGCCTCCCGCAGTCGCAGCATCCCTTGGCCATTTAGAGGATTTCCAGCAACCACCCCAATTCTACAGCACGTACGGTACTGGACATCCCCAACACCATGCGTCTATTTTTGACAACTCTGCGCCGTGGCATGTCCTAGTGCATGAAAGTTCATACTACAACACGCCGTCTGGCCAATCGCCCTTTTCGCCTTCAATTCCAAACCCCACTGGCGGATCGGTGACGAGCTATATGTATGAATCAAATAACTATGTGAGGGCGGCGGAAAATAGGTACGTTCCTTCCTCGGTCCTGGGGCTGGTGATAGTATTGACGACCTATCTTATGGGGCCAGCGATCACAGTCGGAGGGCTTTCCTGTGCCCCCTTGGTTGCTCATGCGGTCTCACGCATAATACGAACTGGCATGAAGCCCGCTGCTAGAGTTTGGTAAGTACATGCTACATCATCGGTGCGTACCGCCGAGTTCCTGATTTTTTCGGAGGATGCAGCACTTACCTCACGTTTCACACAGTGGGATAGTTTGGACAACGTCGGCTCCGTATGGCAAATGAAGAACGAGCATGATATTCCTTTTCGACTTTATCGGACGATATCATTATCATTCCTCGTTCCCACATGGCGCGAATCAAGGGTCGACTTTGGCTCAACTTTCAATTTTCACTTCAGGAGGGGAATATGATATGTTCCATAATGCCATGTGGCCACTTCGTTATCGCGTGGTTAGCTCGTGGCTAAGGCTAGGGTCTTTTGTATATGTAATGCCTGACCTGCACCATGATCAACGTGCATCATCTAATTATCATAAAGTGGGCATCGGCCAAGATATCAACTGTTATCCACTAATATACACATAACTGGGTAAGGCGTATCCGATAAGTTTCATTCATTACAAAGGCCAATCAAGCCTTTCCCCAAAATTCCAGTGAACTGCCTTGACTGATGTATACTCCTCAAGAGCATAGCTTCCGAGCTCGCGGCCTGAGAGAGACTATCAGACCCATCTTCCGGCTACGAAACGTATACCCGACCTATGCCTGACTGTTTCTTGCCTCCGAAAGGAACATTGTTATTGAGTAGATTATATTGATTGACCCACACCTAACATGCCGCGGGTGAGCGCGATAACGAGGAAGTGTCTTCATAACTTACAGTCCCAGCTTCAAGGGCAGATGCTACTCGCATGCATTGATTTGCGTCATCTGGTGAGGTCGCGATATTAATGATCTTCGATGGGATCATTAACTGATACTGGGAAAGTGGGACTTACTGGAGTGCAGGCCAGCACCTAGTCCATAGGAGGTATCGTTCGCAAGGGAAATTGCCTCATCTTCTGTCACGAATTTGCCAACAGCGAGTACTGGGCCGAAAATCTTAGAGACACGTTTGGGTTAGACGATTAATAACAGCCCCATAATGCCCTGTTTACCTCTTCCTTCACCTATTTCGGCTGGAGCATGAATGACGGAGTACACGACACCTTCGATCAGAACTTACAATTTTCATCTCGGGCTTGACCTCCGTAAAGACTGGAAACTAATGGGGAAAAGAAATATAGGTAGGGTATCGGAGCTCACTTGTGGGGTCAACATAGTAGCCTTTTCCAGGTCTTTTGGTACCCCCCAGGATAGCCTTGGCGCCTTCCTGCTTCCCTGCCTCAATGTAACCCCAAACTTTGTCATATTGTCCCTTAGAAACCTACATGTCGCGATAAGAAGACTTTGAACTGTTCGAAAAAAAAACCACCCTACCACTGGACCACCGCCAGACTTCTTGTCGAAACCATCACCTATGACTTGGGCTTTGACCTTCGATACAAGCAGATCGAGGAACTTATCGTAGACCTTATCCTGCACGTATAAACGCGATCCCGCTGTGCAGTCTTGGCCACTATTATAGCATATACCCAAAGCAGCCCAGTTCGCGGCTGTGGATGAAGACCGGATGAAGGATTGATATCAATGACCAAAAACCAAACACGTGGATTACTGCATTGTTAAAAGATTTCCATGCCCTTTCGAACATGTGGGTTGGGGAAATGACGTGGGAATAGGCTTTCCCAGTGGAGAGATGGGTGGTAAAGTAGCTAAGGCTGACTAACCTTGCTCTAAATCTGCAGATTCGAAAACGAGGTGGGGTGATTTCCCTCCGAGTTCCAGTGAAACCTGATAGAGGTGTCGTCTTGATAGATAACATCAGAGAGGAATGTAGCATGAACTATACCTTCTTGAGGTTACTCTTTGAAGCGGCCTCCATGACCTTGCGGCCAGTTATAGTGGAGCCGGTGAAGGCTACCTTGTCAACATCGGGGTGTCCAGCCAGAGCAGCGCCGCCGACGGGACCCAAAGAAGGTACCGTATTGACAACGCCTGGTGGGAAGCTTACAGGCTATCAGCAAAGTGAGATAATAGTCGGCTCTGGCGTACCCTGCCTCCTTGATGAGCTCGGAAAGTTTCTATCGCATCCTTATTCAACAGCAGACATCAGGCCCAAGCACATGTACGTACGAGTGCTGTAAGAGGACAAAGTTCCGAGGGTTTCATGACGATTGTACACCCTACTGCCAAGGCAGGAGCAACTTTCCACGCCCTGGTAAATTCATGACCCGAGAGAAATCTATGACAGGAGTGAATTAACCCACCACATGTTGATGGGGTAATTCCATGGAATACTGCAAACTCGTTTTGTGAAAGCTTGATTCGGATGGAATTAGAATATTACATCTGTCCGCAAACACCGATGGGATCGTGGCGAGTAAAGGCGAATTTGGTTTTGTTGTCGACTTCAAGAGACTAGGGGGAACCGAGTAAGACAAAGACAGGATGGAGTACGCAGGATGTGGTACACGGGGAGAAACAGAATACCTGACCGATGATCTTATCAGCCCACCCAGCATAGTATCGAAGACATTGAACACTGTCCCCGATATCGAAGTCACTATGCAAAGAGGGTGAGCTTAGGACTCGCCGAGGATGAGCCAGGTGTATGAGAGTCAAATCACCGAGCAACTCTGACAGGTTTTCCATTGTTCAAGGCTTCCAGCTCCCCGAGGTCTTGGGCATCTCGTTCAATCAAGTCGGCAAGTTTATGGATCAACCTGGATCGCTCGAAACCAGTGACATTCTTTCCCCAAGTGGTCTTGAAGGCATGGCGGGCGGCAGCAACAGCAACATCGATGTCTTTGGACGAAGCTTTCGGGGCGTCGATCAGTGGGACACTGATGACCTATTGAGCAGATACATATCCTATCTCACCTGCTACAACGGAACAGATTATCTCTTCAGTTGCTGGGTTTAGAGCGCTGGATATCGGTGAGTGGAGCGATAAGTAGAGATCCGACCCGAACGTACTGGATGAGCTCGTTGGAATCGATGGAGGGAACGAACTCGTTGTTAATGAAGAGGCCAGTTGGCACGCTTATGTGCTTGTTACTGGCAGGGATCTTGACAGAGACGGATTGTGCCATGGGTGAGGGTGCGATGGGAGGAATAGTGGGGGTTTCGGGTGGCTTTAAATTCTAGATGATTCTGATGTTATAATGAATTGACGCGACGCGTGACGCATCCCATGATCGACCACGTGTATACACGTGATCTCAGCCCAACCCGGCATCCGACAGTACTCTCCAACAAAGTCTCTTCATTGAGAAAAATATGTCACTTTCCATCCTCGCCCGTTCTCCCTTGCGCCAACAGACCCTTGTTCGTGCTCGTTCGCTGCACACCACATCCCCCGTTCTGGGAGACCATGGTCATTACCACGTATGCACCTTCCATCCCGTTCCAGAACCCTCGTCATATCTTTCCCATGCAGCACCTTCCGTTCCAATGGCCTGGCGATAAGAAGTTGATTTTTGGCTTGAAGCTAATGACGTTCCTGGGCCTCGGCTTCTCCATTCCTTTTGTTGCTACCAGATACCAGTTGTGAGTTTATTATGGTCCTTATTCGAGACCCTCATGTGTCAACTTTGCCCAAGGAATAAGTCGAAAAGTGGCTAGAGCCCAAATTATGTAGACGCTGATGTACCACCGACGCATTTTAATCAAGCCTCTTTTTGCAAACAACGGCTGTGCATGTTACTCCAGTATTATCTCCTCCTCCAACTCACTTTCTTCCTGTTTGGCATTCTTGATCTCTACCAGTTCATCTTCCACGGCCAACATATCCCGTTCTTCCTCTTCAAGCCTCAACATTGATTCGGTCTCTTCTCGTTCCCTTTTCGTCGGCTTTGACTTGGATCGACAATCGCATACTCTAGTCAAAAAACTTGCATCGCCTTCTATTGCGTCTAATGCGAAGAGCGACGCTCGCCGAGCAGCTACTGCAGCCAGGGGATTCTCAGCATTTGTTAGAATAACATCGTGGACCAGGACTAGTGCCTCATTGATAAATCACCAATAAAAATTACAACACGATACAGCTTACCCTGGCAGGAAATCATACCCGTCTTAGTCCTTTCCTTCAGCATTTTGAACCGCTGACAACCCCGCGCTTGAAGCAGCTCGAAAAGGTTTTTTGTGGGATGATGTGATAGGGTTTTCAGAGAGATATGCTTGTCATAAAATGGCTTTAACAAGTTCTCGAAGAATGCTTCAGCCCCCAGAGGCGAAAAATCGTCCGATATGTAGATGGCTCCGATGACGGACTCTATGACATCTGAAAGCGCCTGAGACAACGATAAATGGATGAGAATTTTTACCAGGTTCACGCGGAGGAAACATACCTTGGGGGCTTCCAATCCAAGCCAATACTGTCCCGGGGATCGTCCCTCGCTAGCAGCAGCCTCGTATTCCTTCTTTTGATGGGATTGGAGCTTCGAGATATATTGTTGAATCGTTATTCCCAAAAGAGGCGACTCATGGGCGAAGTGTTCGTGCAGGCCTGAGAACACACACGCAGCCGCTAGAGCCGAGTTTGAGACCATAGCGCCCTTCGTTGTCATCATTACATGAGTACAAAGATACCCAGGTGGTAGATCTCACCTTGAGAAGAGTCAATCCACCAGGATTCAACTCTTTTTCACGATTAAAAAGATGTCGAATGACCACTACATTTTCGTCACTTCAGCTGTTCGTTCTTCATGTGTGAAAGATCACCTACTGAAGTCAAGAATTGCGTCGCCGACGAATTCCATCCGTTCGTAAGAGATGGACCCTGTGGACGGTATGGAGGAACGGGTCTGGAACCCGGATTCAATGTCGACTCGGTCTGGAACCATGAAGAGCGTAGTACTTACCAATGCTTGCGCAAGTAGATCTGGACGCAGGATGGGACGTCGAACGAGGCCTTCGATGGCTCGGATGGAGCTGACATCTATCTTGATCGTTGTCTTGAAGACGGGGGCTATACCTTTGCGTCCGAGATCGGACCACTCATCGATGTGCAATACAGGAATGCCTAGTGCTTTCGTCGCTCTCAAGGCAGTGTTGCGACCTCCAGTTAGATATGCCGCCCCGATGACACCTTCGGCAACATCTGCTATAGCCTGAACGGATTTAGATGCCCGTCTTCTTCTGAATCACCGTGGGGAACGAATATTACCTTGTCACTTAACCATTGAATATCCTCCCCCGTTTTCCGTTTCTTTTTCCCCCCTGCATTGCCCATCCCCTTTGAGGTCGAGGTTTTACTGCCAGCATCAGAAGGTCCTAGTTGCATCCGGTCCGAGACCGGGGTCATATATCCCTCTTCCTCCTCCACGTTAGACGACTTCCCAGTTGTATTCTTCTCAGGGGCTGGAAGTACGAAATTTGGAGGGTGCCAAGACCTGGGCGTGAACGGTTTTGATTGGATGTAGGCAGGTAATCCTTTGTGGCGAGCATTGCGAAACAGTGATTTGTTGCTAATAAGCTGTTGTCTTTCCGAATGCAGTGCTCCTTCACTAAACGTTGGATTCGTGACAAAGACATAGATGGTCGACAAGTATTTCAAGAATGCGTCCCCTGCGACAACGAGTATTAGCTGGTTGTCGATTTCGAGCGTAAAACGAGGTACCAAGTAGTTCCAGACGCTCGTAGTCGTATTCGACGCCATATGATGGGGTACATAATGCAATATACAGGAGGTCCTCCGAAATGGTATGATTGAACAATCTTGCATTCAATTCTTTCACGAGAAGGAAGTCATTGATTTGCCGTGTTATGGAAGGGATAAGTAGAGCGGTCAGCAGGGTGCTGAGGCTTCGTCAACAATGTTTTACAGAGATGAAAACCGGCCGACCTTGCAGGCATGGTGAACTTCGCACAAAGTTCGGGTATGAGATCTAATTAAACGAAGCGTTAGTCTTAGTCCATGCACCAGGGTGAATCTCGGACATTTGGCATGGGCTTTGGGTGATGTCGGGAGAGGTCGTGATGTGGGATTCAAAAGGTTGAATAAGGGAGGAATAGTCGAAACCTCGATGAGGGGCTGGTTAAGATCTTTCAGGCCATCAAAGCCTTTGACCCTGGCTTTGCAAAAATCGAGAAGACTATTGTAATCGCCTTCGCGCTAGAATGACCGTGATTAAATCAAGCAATCGCATTCCAAACGAGCAACATACGGGACTATCGACCGGTTTACTCAGGGGAGTAAGATCAGACCTTATTCTGACTACCCTGTAACGCCTCGTGAACTCCACCCATCGATCTTGAACTACCACATCCTGCATTTCTTGATCCAGTGGCGTGATTGTAAGCGGGATTGCATAATGACGGCCAGCAAGAACGACAAGGTCCCAAGGTATGTACTCAGCAATCGAGGGGAAGGAAAAGGGGTCGCGGAGCGTTGCGTCGTTGCATGCCTTCCAGGTCTCTGTCAAAGGAACAATAAAATACAACATGCCCTCCAAGGGCGATTCATAAGGCTTGTTGGAAATGGTTCGGAACATTCTGAGGGTATATCGGTATAAATCTTGTAATTGGCCCTCATTAAGTTGAAGAGGTGCAGCTCTTTCGAGCGCAACCGTGATCGGAACGGTCGCATCAAAGAGTTTCACACTCCCTATTTCAGGAAGAGGCTGTCGAGTGAGAATTGCGAGACGGGAATAAACACCACGCTCCACTGCGGCAGGGCTCGGAGAGATGACGGTTGGGAACAAGGATGTGGCGGCAGCCGAACCGACGTTGGCCCAGAACTCTGGTTCTTTGCGAGGATAACTTCGAGTTCCAGACTGTTGAGTGCCCGTGTCATTCAAAGAATGACCACCCTCAAAGGCAGCCTCGCCTTGTGGGTATAGGCGATAGTCAAGATGGCCCCCGGCAAACAGCTCTTGACAGACTCTGTAGCAAGCACCTTGTTTTGCAAGATCCTTTGATGAACAAGTGGGGCCTGTGATTCTGTGGAAGCCAGGAAGAGAAACTGCGCAAGAGTAAGTCTGTTCGGAACCAGTTCCTCGTGTAGACAGTTCTTCGAACTGGAAAAGGGCTTCTTCATGCGCAGTGCTTTGAGAGTCGCGATGAAGATCTGAGTACAAAAGGTTGATAACATTCGTGGAGTCATGAGGGTGGATGCGACGGCCCGTTGTAGGATCTTGAATGAATGTCGGATGATCCCTCTCATCCTGAATGCTCGGGCTCTCCGAAGACTTTGGCAAAGGCGAGAGCGGCTGTGAGTGAGAGAAATCCATGGATGACGACACATTTTTTGAAAGAACACGTCTATGGATGTGATCGTCTTCCTGCACCATGTGAATCAAATGGCTTTTACGCCCACGAGCGGCCCTACGAATGGACGCCTGGAGAATCTCGTCAAAGGGGTCGAAACTATGGAAAAAACATAAGTAGCCCAGAAGTCATTGAGACCAAGCAGGGGGCATGCCTACCATATGACAATGGATGCTTTGGGTAGGTGAACATCCTCGCGAGCTCCTGCGATCAAGAGATTATAGGTTCCAATTGTAAAACCGTGTAACGTCGCCTGCTGCTAAGATTGGCATCAGTTTGGCAACAAATCGAAAGTATTGTAATCTCTAACATGACGATGTTCTAATGAACCATTTCCCAGTGTTGCTGGCCGTAGCCAACAAGGTTGGATCAACATTCGAATTAAGTCGACAATAATTTGGGCAATTATTTCTTCACGAACTGTTGAGAGGGAGAGGGCGATGAGCGCATGAATTTCGATCGCACACTGTACGCACCGAAAACTATACCGCAAAAGGATTCTCCATATGGCTCGCAGGCCTCCAAGACCCTCACTAATTGGAGAAACTTCAGAGTAACATTGAAACTACGCGAACTAGAATCTAGATTAGGCATCGTGAAAGCCCAGTTCTTGATGATGTCGCGGATCACAGACGCCTTCAGCTCATCATTTTGAGGGAGCGACTCCCTATCGATTTCTTTCTGAGCGCGGCGCCATACAAGATCGGAGGCACAGGAACCCAGTTGTACGAAGGAGTATCGGGAAGCCTTGTAATGTTCCGGAAACAAAGATTCAGATGGGTCAATTTTGAGCAATTGGTTGAGCAGCGTGGGTTGGCCATGTTTGTTTGAACCATTGAAGAGAATTACAACTTGCTGCGGTTGGTTAGTAATTGCAAGGATCTCTTCTCGTCTTGCTGATGTGACTCCGAGTATTTTGGAGTCGAGGATATTTTCCAGCTCGAGCATTGCCGGGTCAATTTGAAAACTAGCGCTGGTCGAGAATGCGGCAAGCACCATGATACGAGGTCGGGAGAAGGTATCCGTAATGTGGTAAAAGTCCTTCATGATTCGCGCTACGGGAAAAAGTGGTTGCGACTCATGGTACAACACATTTTGATCAACACAAGAAATCAAAGAGTGGATTTGAGTGATGGCAAGGGTTCCCCGAACAAGAGAGTCAAGTAGCAGCTGCCGAACAAAGCGTAATTATAACTTTGTAGTGGATGAAGTTACTGGACTGACGGTTGAAGTGATTATGACCACATCGTATTCCAAGATATCTGTCCAAGGTTCTGATTTTGAATCACAAAGAATCTTATCATATATCCCAACCCCGAGCGTGGGGTTTGTCTGTTTGATAACCGCGCCATACAAGCCAACAGACGAGGAATCACTTGAAACGGTTTCAAGATGAGTATCAACCAGCGTGTAGGAGGGACGCGCACTCGGCCACTAAAAAAGCTGATCTGCGCCTCTTGATGGTAATCATAGGTCGGGCTCGCTCGATGCCAACTGCCCAATCCAGATAACGAACTAGAATGTTGGTTGTAGCTGTGAGAGAAGCGTTTACGTCAGACTAGAATTTTGGGTACGGAATCATTGAACATGAACATAGTGAGTGAGGAACAAAGGCAATTGCTTGAAAGCAATGAGCCATAGTCAGAGGGAAGAAGCCGTGGGGGAATTTACTATTTTCGATTTTTGCTTGACGGAGGATTTGGTCTTCGAACGTCAAGTCAAGTTGTTCACGATGGCCTTGAAGGGCTGGTTGAGCTGTGAACTTTTTCAGCGGCGAAGTGGCGACATCTGGAGATAGTTCTGGATGCAGAGACATGGTGTCAGATGGATGAACCGCCCCAGCGACGTCCAGAGAGGACGCGGTGTTGCTTGGTTCATCCAACCTGCTCCGTTTGGGGGAGGCATCGTTCCCCTTCCATGTCCGCTTCCAAACGTTCAGCATGAGAGACTCAGAGTAACACGTGACACGTGACTGTCATCAAGTCCAGAGTCAAGACTCCACGATGCACAGTCGAGATAGGAGCCCGAGATCCCTATTCTCCAGATCGTTATGAATATGAACAACGCCCCAGTCGTGCTCTGCCTTGCAAATCGTCTGGATCGTCAAGCCAGCCCACCGAGTGGAAGACGGCGAGTCACCGCCGACCCTTGTCTCCCTGAACGTCTCCCTTCAGACAGTTCGTCTTCTGCACCTATGGCATCCCACCAGCTTTACCTCCTCTCAAGGTTTTATCCAACGGGAAGCGGAACTCCTCGCGCCGAAAGCTCTACTCCGACAACTCCGCCGCAGTCCTTCCCCGCCAGAAACCGCTACAATTCCCCTGCAGCACGACAGAACAGCAAGCACCTCTCCTTTGATCTCACCACAGTCTCCAACAAAGTCAGCCAATAAATCACCCACCCTCCATGATGTGAGGTCCTGGAGAGAACCAGAGGTAATTTGTCGGCTCTCCATGGATTTCTTTAGTCACGTTGCCATTCCAGGGTTTCGAAGTCCTTAGAGCCGTTGAACAAAAGGACATCATCTTCCTTATGGAAATACGTGATCGGGCGTTCCATGTTTGTCAAGTTTACAACCACTTCCCTGCTCTTGAGATAATCATTTCTCAGCTGTTGCTGCGGAAAACGGGTGATATAACACCTTTGCTTCACGCGATGCGGATCGGACAGTCCCACAGAGATGTCGCTATTCTTTTGTTAGGTGCCTTTTCGCGATTTGTGAACCATCTTGGTGACGAAGATATTCCGAAACCACAAACTAAGAAGATTTTGAAAGCTTTGCGTGCGGTCATAACTCGAGACGCTCCACTTGTCAAATGAACTTACCCAACAGGAACTAACCTCAAGCTTGCGATAGATTACGGCCTCTCGAAATCCCAAAGTGACCTAATTGCCTCTTTTATGCAGACTTTAATCATGAGCGAGGGCGATAAATGGGTGTGGGCACAAGTCTCCACCATTTCCCGCGCTTTGAAGGCTGGCACAGCTGGCAAACCTGTAAAGACGGCTGATTCTATTGTACGCCGGTTTGTCACAAGAGAGCTAGGAAAGGCTGACCTCATAGCCACACTTGAAGACTAGTGAGTTTAACGTGATCTTTGCTCAACCTAGGCTGAATTTCTATCCAGTTTATCCAACGCCACTGCGTTCGCAATCCACCGATTTAAAAACATGATATTGCATTCTCATATGTTTTTATGACAGGGATTTACTGATGCTAGGCGCTTGGTCCAACGCGTTAGAGTCTATTCAAGGCAGCATAATACCTGTGCGTTTCGACAAGTCTCATTCCCCAGGATATTGGCTGACAATGCGGTAGTCCTACTATTTCGCTCGTGACGACCGCGTCTATAAGGCCTTTGTCGATCGATTAGATCAACACAAGGCAGCCATTCGAAATTCTTTGAGTCGACGGTTGAAATGGCAACTGAGAGTTTTGAGTACGGCTCTTGAAGGTAGAGCCACAACCTATCGCGTGAGTGCAGTGCCACATCACATGAATCAAGTTCTGTTGACGCAGGGTATCAGCGAAAAGTAGAGCTGTTGGCCGGTGAGCTAGATGAAGGGGAAGGGGTCTAATTGACCTCTGCTTCGACTTCTGTCCCATGATCGTCTCGTCTCTCTGCAGACTCCCTACCTTCTGGCACGGACTGCAAAAGGTTCATCGGTTTACCCCAAATGTCCCGCTCGTAAAAGGTGCCCAGCCAGATGAAGATTACACCTGGTTGATGGCGTATCATCGAGCGCATATTAAAGTAATCGTCGGTGATTTCTTTGGTACGAACAAACCACTTCCACTAGATCTTAGGGGTCAAATCAAACGGTGGAAGCAGGATTTGATTCGAAGAAATCATTGCTGCCTGTCTGGCTACATATTAAGCTGACCATGTATGAGTGGAGATTTCATTATACCACCAAAGGCCTTGTTTATTATGATATCGCAAGTTTGAAATGATCTAGATTCTATTTGAACTTAGTGAGGCAAAATCCGCAGCCCACTCCACCAAACGTAGCCACCAACGACAATCAAGCCACATACCGCTGGCGCTAGGTCAAGTTGGACGACAGTGTATACCCATATTGTCGCCAATGGAGGGCACTGTAATAGGAAGAATTAGCCATAGAAGCACTAGGAGGAAAGTCGAGCCCCCACTTGTCGCATGTTGAGGAGCCACGGGCCCAGATTGACAAGATATACGAGTCTTGACCCGACAACAATGCTCAAAGCAAGAAGGAATATCTGCATTCCCCTGTGTGCCTTGTAACGCGTGGCTGGCGGCCGATTACTCGAATATTCGTCAGTTAATTGAGAGGCTTACTATAAAATATAAAGATGGATAGAACTAGGTGAGTATGTCAATTATCCGGGGAATACATGGTTGGAAACAACACATACTTGGAACACCCGAGACCATCCTGTCCACGAGACCTTGTAAAGTTGGGTGTTTGCCGTATTGGAAATGGATCAGGCTACTCTTGTCAGCCAAGAGCGAACAATAACATTGGGCTAAGACGTACATCTCCATCAACAGCAATAAAAATGACATGGGCATGATTAGAATGACGGCGTTGAATATCTCTTCCGCCAGAGACACTTCATGTTCCTCCGCGATGTCTTGTCGGGATCGAGAGGTCTGCGGCATCTTTTCGAGAACCCCTGTCGCGTTGATTAGCCGCCATTGCTCATCTTCCGAGATTTCTATCGCCGCCGTATTCGTCTGTTGCTTTGGTTCACTCGAGGGCTTGCGAGCGCGTACCATCACGTCAGGAAGGTCACGGTTGTGACGGAAAATAAACGTGACCTTGATTACCTATCCCGTCTAAAATGACCGTCGAGCAATCGACGCATCTTCTCGACATTCTCCAAGCCCATGGCCAGCAGTTTTTGGATTCCTTTGAGATACCTGCCGGTATCCTTGGATCTGGCGGCAAACGCAAGCGTAGCCACGATGAATTCCCTCGGAACGGGGATTCAGAAGAAGAATGGGGAGGTATTGTGAAAGATGACGATAGTCAGGACCAGTCCTCATCTGAATCGGGAGACAACGGTATCTATATTCTATCTTTCTTTGATAGCAAATCTTTACCTACTTTTCTGGTAAGATATTGAACAGGCAGAGGATAATTTTATCGCTGAAAGTTCAACCACCACGCCAAATGTAGTCGTGTTCCATGGCACCTTCCGTCCCTCCAAAACCATGACACTAAACTCAAAAGCCGACATGAAGGCATTTATGGTGAGTGTATTTCAAGAATTCAGACGCTGCTATTATGACCTATTATCATAGTCCCATAAGATTGCGAAAGTTCGCCAGGATAGCGTTCGTGAACTTGAGAAATCAGAAAAAGATGAAGAAGATGAACGGTATGTGAAGAAACAACCGTTTTCCTACTTAAATCCGTTCACACATCCTAGTACAAATGCGCAAAACGATGCCACCCTTCATCGCCTGATCCACACTAAACTTTTGTCGGGATCTCTAAATCCAGAACTTGAACTAACACCTGCTCAGCGTCGAAAGGCACTAGCTGGTCGCATAGCTGAGTTGTCAGATGAAGCGAAACTCGGGAGAGGTGAAAAGTCCGTCCGCGACAAAGAGAGGAACAGGGCATCAAAACGCGTAAGAGAGGGGCTCCTCCAGAAGCAGAAGGAGAGGCGAGAGCAGGAGCTTGCAGAGGTTAGGCCTATCCTCAGGAAAGCTATCCATTTTATTCTTCAATGTTTTTTTCAAGGCGAAGGATGTCGGGAATTATCATCCCACACTCAAGCGATTATTTGAAACCGCCGAGGGTGAGCATCGGAAAAAAAGAGAGCGAGGATTGAGAATGGGGGTGGGGAAGTTTAGAGGAGGGCTCCTCACACTTAGTCGGGAGGATATTGTTCGGGCAGAAGGCGGAGGTTCCATTCGCGGCCGGGGGACAGCTCGCTCACGAGGTGCTCCCGGATACAATCGAGGACGTCATCGATCACGATGACCTTCGCGCGCCATCCATGAACACGGTATGGTCTTTAATGGTAAATACATTCAATTGACTGGTTTTAGTGGCCGGAAGGTTAGCGACATGTTCTTCCTGTATTTCACTTTGGTGGAACATCGGTCTCTCTTCTCTGCGCCTAATTTTCGGCTCTCATAACACGATGCGGGTTTCGGACGAACGGTGTGGATCTGCCAGCAGTTCTCCTGTGTTCAAAAAAATTTTGAAAAAGAGTTGAGACCGCATGAGTCGAAATGCTCACAGTGGAATTTGGTTGCCTTCGTCGTCGATGAGTATGATGTTCTTCGCTTCTCTGGGTACCGAGGCATAACTTATCGCTGGATGCGCCATTGATGACAACAAACTCCTTGAATCTCAAGGTCAGGCTCAGATTCGGAATCTCCCTGGCACCTACCGTGGATAGACGACCATCCTGGGTGATTGATGTCTTTGTCTTTCACTGAAGTGCTGATAAGATTTCTCAGGACCATCCTGGACTTGTTTAGACCTCGTGAAAATGATGAGTCTTTCGCAATGGCTAATGTAATAATCAGACCTTGAGTGCATACTAATATACTCTTCATTACCACCATTAGCAGATGGTCCGAAATCGCCAGTCCTAACAAGACATGATGAGATTGTTGGGCCACCCTGAAGAAGCGCCAACACTTACCTATAAAGCTCGTTGCCGTTTTCGTCTTGCACAATGGTCGGGGACACCTTGCGAGGCCGATTGACGGAATCACCAAATTTACCGAACCTGTTGTTTCCATGTCGGTTTAGTTTTCTGAGAGTAGGTATTTTTTTACCTCCTCAACTCCCTTGCATCTTCACCCCAAAAAACAACGTTCAAGCCGCCGGGAATGATATAATAATAAATGTCTGGCGCATCACTTCTGTCATTCCAAACTTCATGCTCATATATGGCAGGCTGAACACCAGTCAAAGATTGTCCTTTAAATGGCGGCCCAAAGATATTACCTTGATAACTTCAACGTCCCGTTTAGTCGGCATATATCTTCGGGCTTCTCTATAAGGGGTGAATGCGTGCATCGGAGTAACGAGATCTGCCTCAGATGAGGATAAACTCTCCGGTCTAGCCTGTGAGATGCGACATGGAGGGAACAAATACGAGAAGAGAGGTCAACGGACGACGCACCCTCGATTCGGATGGCCATTCCTTCCATGGCAGCCTTGTACCTCGATCGTCATATGGCTGAGCATAGACGATGGGTCGCTGCGCAGAATGGACTCTGCCAATCCGTTCATCTGATATATATTCGTGACGAATCTGGCCGAGACTATCCTCCTCGGGACGAGCGGAACGAGGAATAGTCATAGACAATTCGTGCATACCTCCTGGCTCTCTATAAACTGACGGGATAGAGTTCCAGGACTTGTCACCGTCAAAGTGCTCAATCTCTGAATCCCTTGCCCAAGCATTGGGGATGCTTGTATCCTGTTCTCCAGACCGGTAAAAGTCCTGTTTGTTATCTCGCTAAGAAGCATTCTGGAACCTTATCCGTGTCGACTCACCCGCTCGATTGGTGACTAAATCACAGGGAAAAGGACGAGCTTGGAAGGCGCAAATAAGAGAGAAGCCTACCTTCCTTCGATCTCTCTCATTCCCGCCTTTAGCACGTTTCTTCAAGGTTCGCGGATGGTCCTTATGCCAGGCGAAACTGCTTCCAAGTTCTTGAGTCCGAGAATCAGGTGTTTTATGGAAGTTGAACGGTTTGAAGAGGCTGAAATGAGGCATTTGGATTTGAAGGTCTCAACGTTTGAGAGCCGAAGCATGGTCGGATGGATTTTATATTCAAGCACACGAGGCAGCCATGCGCCAGGTCATTACTTCACACTTGAGCTGAATGGGTCGTGTGGGGAGTGATGCATTTCATAAGGGGAGATTAAATCCAAGGCTTCCGTCATACAAGTTGCAAAATTGTCTGCGTCACCTTCATTCGGATGACGAACATGTATGAGAAAGGTTCGGTGGCAATAAAATCCGCGATACTGCCTGACCCAGGAGAAATCACAATTTTCGCGCCTCGTTTTCGCTCCACTGCAGCTGCCGCACATGTGACAATGCTTGGGTTACTTTGTTTATCGTGTCTGCAACGGATCCAATCGATGCTGGATCAACAGCACTTTGTGAACTCGACAAGACCGTCAGCCGTTCAGCTAATGCACGTAATGTTAACTGAAGGGCTTCGGATGACTCCTCCAGTGCCTGGAGAGGGTTGCTTGTTGACACCTGCTCGTGCTTCTTATCAGTTTACAAATGGTAGGTTAGAGACAACTCAATTCACCAATGGCAACCGACTAGCAGGCGCGAGGGCCTGTAGTTGTAATGTGGGTGAGAAGGTCCTCGTTGAAGTGTAGCCAGCTCACCGTCGCGGCCCGAGGTATTGCGCTTGGGCGTAGTGATGTATCATTGGGAGCCTATATAGCGCAGTTCAACCGTCAGAGTGGGCCCAGACGGAACACGACGAGGCTTTCACGTACATGGGTTACTCCTTGTCCCTTGCCTTGATGTACAATTGGTTCTAGGTCAGTGCTGGTGTTTGTGTCTGCCAAGACGAGACGCTCTCTGCCAGCCCAATCTGCTTGGGCGATATAAACGGAACCACAAATGACACATTCCTGGAAGCATATATATTAAGTCAAGCCACTTATTCAAGCAGTAGAAGGAACCTTTCTGGGATCTTTGTCGCCTCCTGTCTTTGGGGGTCGCACCAGAGGTACGCCATAGCAGGTCGTATTTGGACACTCCTCGCCAAGCATCGCCCAACCTTTGAGGAGGCGCGTGCCGATCTCTGCTGACGCCAGATCGGATTGTTCACGGCGACGTCGTGTCTCTTCTGTGACGACCGGAGACAGAAATACCGGCGAGCTAGGCGCACTTGAAAATTCGGTTGGGGGCGTGGAGGGGCGTGAAACGTGAGACTCTGATAGGTGACTAGAGGAGTTGGATTGGCTAATTGAACGTTCCGATCGGGGAACTGGATGATTATCGGTGAAGGTCTAACGCCAAGGACTCCAGAGACGTACTTCCTGGGCTTGCATCACAATTTGCACAGTAGAAGGAGACGGATTGGCCTCCGTTCGGTGAACGCATCAACGGAACGGTGCATCCCGGGGCGCCGCAAACGTGATCTGTGAGCACCTAGACGGCTATTGAACAGCGGGGGTTATGTGGTCGAGAAGCGACACGAACCCATCCTTGCAGCATATACTCACCCAGCCTGGCGGAGACATCGTCCAAAGAAGTCATGAGGGATGTAGTAGGTCACATGATCAGCCATTCCTTGTGAGTTGCCACGAGTGACGACAAGTTACCGGAGAAACCCATGAAGTGGAGGATTGAATCCTTGTTGGTTGTCCTCGTCGCTACTCTTCATAGTCCTCTCTGTGTTTGTACGACATTCGTGAATGCAACCGGCTGGACTGCACATAGGAAACTAGCTGCTCGGTGTGTAATCTTTAGCCCTTATAACTTTACTTCTCACAGCCACACATACTCGCAGCGAAAAGACTCGTGAATTGTGGTATCATGGCTTCGACAACTACATGACATACGGTCAGTCAACGAGCCCACTGCCAACTCGAATTAAATTTAACGTTTGGTACAGCGTTCCCCATGGACGAGGTATGTCGTGCTGCCTGCTGCCCGATGCAACGAAACACTTACACGGAGACCAGTTGACCCCGCTTTCATGTACCGGGCAAGGTCCTGATTGGGGAAACCCGTAAGTCGGAGGCGTCCATACCGAAACCCCAGCCTGAACGATGCGTTCAATTTTAGGAAGAATATTGCCATCAACGATGTTGTTGGTAACTTCTCGCTGACCCTCATAGATGTCCTTGATACTTTCGTTGTTCTCGGCGACCGACGAGGTTTCGAAGCTGCTGTCAAGGATGTCATTTCCTGGGTCTCGTTCGACGTCAACACAAAACCACAGGTCTTCGAGACGACTATTCGCGTTATGGGAGGACTTCTATCAGGACACATTTTCGCCAGCCAACCCGGACAGCCATTTTATCTTCCGTGGTATCGAAAAGAACTTTTAGACATGGCTT
>Ga0307516_10000061_pt1 | contig 117101 bp, 116 predicted proteins | sample 19_EM_MG_FD_203310 | JGI IMG/M metagenome (GOLD analysis project Ga0307516, IMG submission 203310) | Populus trichocarpa ectomycorrhiza microbial communities from riparian zone in the Pacific Northwest, United States - 19_EM | ecosystem: Host-associated > Plants > Roots > Unclassified... | reverse complement strand
TCGGCCAGAACCTTCGACGCTCTATGGCGCGCCGTCGGCGACATCTGCGACCTCTACGATCCCCACGAGTGCTGGAACTACCTCAAGGCCACAGGATATGCGTCCGATTAAACGCACGACGCTCTAGACCCAATCAGGCGGTCCGACCGCTCGGGGTCATCCCCCGAAATGGTAGCGGAAACGCAGGCCGAACATACGCGGCTCGATGTAGCTCGCGTCCGTCGTGCCCGCCGAGTAGTAGAACACTTGGCCGGCCGCGATCGCCTTCTTGTTGAAGGCGTTGGTCATGAACAGCTCGGCGTCCACCGGCGTCTGGGCGAAGTTCTTCCAGTTCACCCCGAAGTTCACGAGGGCGTAGTCGCCGATCTCGTAGACGGTCGGCTGCACCTGGTCAGTGGTCAGGTAGTGGCCCTGGTAGCTGACCCCGGCGTTGACGCTGAGGTCGCCCCAGCTCTCATCCACCGGCAGCACATACTTGACGTTGACCCCGTACTTGTTCTTCGGCGCGAACGGCAGTCGCCGGCCGGCCAGGTTGATGGTCTGATTCGATAAGGGGCCCGGGCGGCTGGAGTCCTGGAAGTTCGGATAGTTGTCGTAGGTGGCGTCCAGGTAGGAGTAGGTGACGTCCACCGTCAGGGCTTCGACAGGTTTCAGGGTGACCTGCGCCTCGACCCCCTTGATTGTCCCCGCCGCCGCGTTCGACAGGAAGGTCAGGATGCCACCGGCCGGGTTCGGCAGGAAGACGCTGCGCTGGATGTTCTTGTACTTGTCCTTGAACACGGCGACATTGGTCCGCAAGGGCATGCCGCCGGCGTTGAAGTCGGCCTTTATCCCCAGCTCGTAGTCCTTGACCGTCTCGGGCTCGAAGGTGGTGGGGATGAGTACGTTGGCGTTGACGTTAAAGCCGCCGCTCTTGAAGCCCTTGCGGGTGGTCGCATAGACGAGAATGTCCGGCGTCACCTTGTAATCCAGGCTGAAGTTGTAGGTCCCGGCCTTCCACTCGCGATCCAGCTTGGCGAGGCAGTTGGGATAGCTGCGGGTGGCGGGGACGTTGACGCAGGGCCGGGTGGCGCCGCGATCCTGGTAGGTCGAGACCGTGTAGTGGCGCGTGTCCCAGGTGTAACGGTAGCCGCCGGTCAGCTTGAGGCCGCTCAGCGCCTCTGAGAACGCGCCGAAGTCCAAAGTCGCCTGGCCAAACAGCGCGGAGGAGGTGGAGTTCAAGTGCGACTCGGTGATGTTGAGCACGTTGAACTGAACAACGTTCACCCTCTGATACCCGTAGGGATAGGTGTTCTGGTAGAAGCCGCCGACCACCCAGTTCAGCTTGTTCTCGAGCCAGTTCCCCTGGAGCTGCAGCTCTTCGGTCACGTACTCATTGCGCGATTCGCCGACGCCCGATCCTTGGCCGGTATAGTGCGAGCGGAGGTAGTGCACCCCTGGGGACGACGTGCCGTCATTGTCGAAGCCGCCGTTCGCGCGAACCCGCTGGAAGCTGGCGACATTCTTCAAGGTCATGCCGGCGGGCAAATCGACGGTCGTGGTGTTGACGGCCACGAAGGTCTTGGTCAGCCAGTAGTGCGGCCCGGTGCCTTGAGTGAAGCGGATGCCCAGCGCTTGCTGCCGGGCGAGCTGATCCTGCAGGCCGGCCAGACCGAATACGGCCGCCAGCGGGCCGGCCGGGTTGACGTCGGTCAGGATGATCCCGGTGCCGCCGTTCGCCGACTTGGTGAAGCTGGCGATCGTGTAGTTGCTGATCTTGTCCGTCGGGGTGAACAGGATCCCGGCGCGGTAGGTCTTGTAGTTGATGTTGTCGAGCTGAGAGCCGTCGCTCAGCTGGTGGGTGAAGCCGTCGCGCTTGCGGGTGTCGGCCGAGAACCGGAATCGCAGGACGTCCGGTATCGGGGCGAGGTTCAGGACGCCGGCGAGCTCCTGGTTGGCGTAGTTGCCGTAGCCCGCCTGGATGAAGCCTTCGTTCTCGTTTGTCGGCCGGTGCGGGGTGAACAGCACCGCCCCGCCGACGCTGTTGCGGCCGAACAGGGTGCCTTGCGGACCGTTCAGCACCTGCAGGTTCTCGAGGTCGAAATAGAGGCCTGGGCCGCCGGCGATGTACTGCGAGATCGGCGCTTCGGCGAAGTACACCGCCACGCTTTCTTGGCCGCCGACCGTTCCGCCCTGGCCGCGGATGGCGAAGCGCTGAAAGTCGCGCTGGTTGCCGGAGTTGATGTTCAGCGAGGGCGCCATCCCGACCAATTGACGGGCGGTGGTGACCTGGGCCTGTTGCAGGCGCTCGGGCGAGAAAGCCGCGACGGCGATCGGCACGTCCTGCAGGCGCTCCTCGCGCCGGCGGGCCGTGACCACAACTTCTTCGAGTGAAGAGGCTGCGGGTTCGCCAGCAGATTGAGCGAACGCCGGATTTCCCCAGAGCAACGCGGCCGATGAAGCGGCGCATGCAAGGATCGCGCTGCGGGCGTAGCTTAGTTTCATTTGTAACCCTCCCTGTCGTCTTGTTCTTTGTTCGGCACGCTAGGCCGGCAATATGCCTTCAGATTCCTGAAGACATATGAAGCGACTACCCCTTTTTGGCAGGGTCGAGCGCTGCCATGAATGCAGCTTGCCGCAGGCCGTATTTTTCTTGGCGCCCAATCTGCGCATGCGGCATGCAAAGTCGTCACCCGTGGCGCGTCGACCACACTGATTGGGGAGTTCCGATGTCCGCCGCCCTGTCGCCGTTCGAGATCGTGTGGGACGCGGGCGCCGTGGAGGACGTGCTTGCCCGCGTGCGCGACGTGCGCTTGCCCACGGCGCCCAAGGACGCCGGCTGGACCTATGGCTGCGACGCGGACTTCCTGGAGCGCCTGCGCGAGCATTGGCTGACCCGCTACGACTGGCGCGCGGCTGTCGCCGACCTGAACCGTCATCCCCAGGTCATGGCGCGGGTGGGGGATTTCGACGTCCACGTCGTGCGGATCAAGGGGGAGGCCGAACAGGGCCGGCCCCTGCTGCTCACCCACGGATGGCCGGGCTCGCACTTCGAGTTCTGGGACGCGATCGGCCCGCTCGCCTTCCCCTCGCGCCATGGCGGGAGGCCGCAGGACGCCTTCGACCTCGTGATCCCGACCCTGCCGGGCTACGGCTACAGCGCAAAGCCGGAACGGCCGGTCGGTCCGCGCTGGACCGCGGGCCTGTGGAACCGGCTGATGACCGAGACGCTCGGCCACCCCCGCTACATCGCCCAGGGCGGCGACTGGGGCGCGGTCGTCACCGCCTGGCTCGCCGTCGACCACGCGCCCTCGCTCGCCGGGGTCCACTACAACATGGCGCCGTTCCGCCCGCGCGCCGGCCTGGAGGGGCCGGAGGAGCAGGCCTGGGCTGAGCGCTCGGCGGCGGCCCAGGCGCAGATGTCGGCCTACGCCACGCTGCAGGTGACCCGGCCGCAGTCCCTGGCCTGGGCGACGGCGGACAACCCGCTCGGACAGGCGGCCTGGATCGTCGAGCGGTTCCACGACTGGTCCGATCTCACCCAGGGCGACCTCGAATCCGTCTTCGGCATGGATAAGCTCATCACCAACGTCATGATCTATGTGATGACCGGCAGCTTCCCCACCGCCGCCTGGTTATATGCGGGCATGATGCCGGAGGGCTCGCCCGGTGAAATGCTGGGGGCCGATCGGAACGCTGTGCCGACCGCCGTGGCGGCGTTCCCCGACCGCATCCTGCCGCCGCCGCCGCGCAGCGTCGCCGAGCGGCTGTTCAACCTCGTCCAGTGGAGCGAGCCGGCGCGTGGCGGCCATTTCGCGGCCATGGAACAGCCGGGCTCCTTCGTCGAGGATGTCCGCGCCTTCGGGCGTCTGGTATGGCCGGCGGGGTGACCTGAAAAAGGCGCCTTTTCGGGGGGAGTTCCATTGGCCGGTCCGCGCGTAACCCTTGCCATCCTGGTGCTCCTGTCGGCCCTGTCGCAGGTGGACCGGGGGATCATCGGCCTCCTCGTGCCGGCCATCAGCCGTGATCTCGGCGTCGACGATTTCCAGATCAGCCTTCTGCAGGGCGCCGCGTTCGGCCTGTTCTACGCTGTCTTCGGCCTGCCCTGCGGGGCGCTGGCTGACCGCTGGTCGCGCCGGTGGCTGATCTTCTGGGGCGTGACGGTGTGGTCGCTGGCCGCGGCAGCGTGCGGGCTCGCCGTCAGCTTCAATCAATTGCTTGTCGCCCGCTTCTTCGTGGGGGCCGGCGAGGCGGCGCTGGTTCCTGCGGCGCTCTCGCTGATCAGCGACATCTTCCCGCGCCAAAGGCTGGCCGGCGCGCTGGCGGTGTTCAGCATCGGCAGTTCCCTGGGGGCCGGCGTGTCCCTGGGCCTGGGCGGCTTCATCTTCGATCTTCTTTCCAAGGGACCGCTCAGCGTCCCGTTGATCGGCGCGATCCACCCCTGGCAGGGGGTGTTCCTGATCACCGGCGCGCCCGGGGTGCTTCTGGCCTTTGCGATTTTCGTGGCGCCCGACCCGGCGCGGCGTTCGACGGGCGGGGTTTCGGTCTCATGGTCGGCCCTGTTCGGCTTCCTCATGCAGCGCCGGGGTTTTTTCGCACGCCACTTCGCCGGCTTCTCGCTGATGGGCATACTGGCCTATGGCTGCGGCGGCTGGGTGCCGGTGCTTCTGATGCGGCGGCACCATTTCACCGCGTTCGAGGCTGGGATGAGCTACGGTCTGGTCACCACGGGCGGGACGATCATCGGCATGCTTTCGTTGGGCGCAATCCTCGACCGGTTGATCCGCCGCGGGGTGACCGACGCCCCCTTGCGGGTCTTCGTCTGGTTGATCCCCGTCGGCCTGGCCGCGACCGTGACGGCGTGCCTCAGTCCCTATCCAGCTGTGTTCCTGGGCTGTTGGCTGGTGACGTCGGTCGGGGTCTGCCTGGCCGGGCCCGCGGCGACCGCGATCCAGTTCGTGACGCCGCCAGAGATGCGCGGCCGGACCTCGGCGCTATACATCATGATCTTCAACCTGGTGGGCTTCGGCGTGGGGCCTTCGTTGATCGGCTGGCTGACGGTGCATGTCTATCGCGACCCGATGGCGGTGAACCTGTCGATCGCCACCGCCTATGCGATCGTCGCGCCGATCGCGTGGATAATGTTCTTCGGCGGGCTGAAGCCGATGCGCGAAGCCATGGCCCTGGCCGAAGCGCCGGGCTCGGTCGCCGGACGCCCCGCGGCATGAGGCGAGGCGCGACAATGAAGGGAGGAACAGCGTGGACCTGAAAGAAGAACCCCGGCGGGCGCGCAGCCTGGAAGAGATGCGCCAGATCCAGTCGCGCCTGTTCCGGCCGGAAGAGATTGGCGGCGCGATGACCCGTTTCCAGCCGCGCCCAAGCGACGTGATCATCACCCCCTTCGGCAAGAGCGGCACCACCTGGCTGCAGCAGGCCTTTCACACCCTGCGCACCCGTGGCGACATGGACTTCGACGACATCTCGCGCGTCGTCCCGTGGATCGAGACCGCCGGCGCCCTGGACATCGACCTGAACGCCGCGCAGCGCGCCGAGCCGCGCGGCTTCAAGAGCCACCTGTCCTACGACATGGTCCCCAAGGGCGCGCGCTATGTGGTCTCCCTGCGCGACCCGAAGGACGTCCTGGTCTCGATGTTCCGGTTCATGGAGGGCTGGTTCCTGGAGCCGGGAGCGGTCCCGATCGAGACCTTCGCTCGCGGCATGCTCCAGCGGGGCCCGGACGGCGGCGATTACTGGGGCCACCTTTTGAGCTGGTGGCGCGTGCGCGACCAGGAGAACGTGCTCCTCTATTCCTATGAGCAGATGAGCGCCGATCCGGCAGGGAGCGCCCGCCGGCTGGCGGCGTTCTGCGACATCCCGCTGGACGATGAGCTCCTGGCCCTGACCCTCGAACGCTCGTCGCTGGATTTCATGCTGCGGCACAAGGACCGGTTCGACGACTTCCTGATGCGCCAGGCCTCCGAGGCGCGCTGCAACCTGCCGCCCGGCAGCGACTCCGCCAAGGTGCGCAAGGGCGAGGTCGGCGGCCATCGCGCCGAGCTTCCCGCCGACATTGGCGCGGCCATCGACGCGATCTGGCGCGAGCGCGTCACGCCAGAGACAGGCTTTCCCGACTACGCCGCGCTGGACGCGGCGCTTCGGGCGAGGGCCAGGTGACCGCGGCCGCCTATTTCTTCGGGAGCGGCCCCCGGAACCGGCTTTCGCGGGCCCGCCAGTCGATCCACACCTTGCGGTAGGCGATCAGCCACGCCTCGCCCACCTTGCGGAACTCGTCAGAATAATAGCCGCTGTGGTCCGGGCCCACCTCGGTGAAGACCGCGAAATAGGCGCGCACCTTGGCGGTCTCGGGACCCGTCAGGTCGATCTGGCAGGTGGTGAGGTTGTGCCGCACGAACTTGGCCGGCTGCGGTCCGCTGGCCCGGCCGGCCTTCCAGGCGCGGATCGCCGCGCGGCCCTCGATCCTGAAGTCCGCGGAGTCCAGCACTCCGTCCTCGGCGAAGACGCCGGCGTAGCCGTCCGCGTCGTTGCCGTCCCCGGCCATGTGGTAGCGGGCCATGGTGTCGCGGATGGCCTCGCGGGCCAGGAGGTCTTCGACGGTCATGGGCGTATGCTCCCGAGCTGGGCGCGGTCAGGTCCCGAAGGTGCTCTCAGGGCTGCGCCAATCCTGCCGCGCCTTGCGGTGGGAGATCAGCCAGCGGTCGCCGACCTTGCGGAAGGTGTCGGAATAGTAGCCGCAATGGTCCGGGCCGATGTCGGTGAACACCACGAAATAGGTGCGGCCCGTCGCCGTGTCCGGGCCGGTCATGTCGATCTGCGAGGTGGTGATGTTGTGCCGCACGAACTTCACGCCGCGCTTCGCCGGCGCGGCGTCGGCGGAGGCGCCTGCCTTGGGGCGTCCCCACCCGCTCATCCACTTATGGATGGCGTCCCGGCCCTGATACTGCGTGTCGCCGGCTTCCAGGATGCCGTCCTTGGTGAAGACGGTGACGAACTCGTCCGCCCGCGCCCGGTCGCCCGCCATGTTGTAGCAGGCCATGGTGTAGCGGATGGCCTCGCGGGCCAGGAGCTCTTCTTGGGTCATGTCCACATCGTCCAATGCGCGGGGCGGGCCCGCAAGTGGTTAGATATTCGGCTCGGCGATTTTCAGATGTCGAGGTCGGGGTGGCCGATGCCCAGCTCCACCATGGTGCAGTCGATCAGCATGTTGCCGTCGATATGGCGGTGGGTGGCGCCGGTCTGCAGGTCGCGGAACGCTCGCTGGATGACGTTGTCGCCGTCACGGTTGCGCACCCCGTCGCTGCCGGCCGAGAACATGGCGAACTGCCCGGCCTTGAGCGCGATCTCGGTCGCCCAGCAGGCGGTGAGGCGGGCCTTGGCCCGGGTCTCCATGGTGGCGCGCTTCTCCTGAACCGCCTCCAGCCACTCGTCGAACACCTGGTAGACCAGGGCCCGGGCGGCGTTCATGGCGGCGCGGTGGCGGCCGTACTCCATCTGGAACACCGGCTGGTCGACCAGGGTCGAGCGCTGGAAGCGTCGCTTGCTGAGCGCCAGGTGCTTGATCTCGTCCAGGATCCGGTCGCCGACGCCCAGCGCCCAGGCGACGTGGCCGATAGAGACGCCGATGGCGTTGATCGGCGCAGCCGGCGACTTGCGGCCGGGCAGGCCGGAGATGAAGTCCTCGTGGATGACCTGCTCGGGGAACTCGTAGTCGTAGCTGCCGGTGGCCTGCAGGCCCATCACGTCCCAGTTGCCGCGCAGCCGGATGTTCTCGCGCGGGGCCATGCACATGACGGTCTTGGCCCGGCCGTTCTCCAGGAACTGCGGCTGGCCGTCCTCGTAGATCTGGAAGGCGCCGGCGAAGAAGCTTGAGAACTGCGAACCCGAGCCGAACTGGAAGAGGCCCGAGACCCGGTAGCCGCCGCCCGGCAGCGCTACGGCCTTGCCAAGCTTGCTGACCTGGGCGGCGACCATCACGCCCTCGTCGCCCTTGTGGATGCGCTCGGTGGCCGAGGGGCCCATGCCCACCCCGCCGTGGAAGCCGCAGGCCATCAGCGCCCAGCCCGTGGAGCCGTCCGCATAGGAAAGCTCCGACATAACGTCGATATAGGTGCGTGGGCTGGCCTCGATGCCGCCGAACTCCTTGGGGATGCGCAAGCCGAACAACCCCGAGCCGGCCAGGGCCCGCACCACCTCGTCGGTCAGTCTGGCGGTGCGCATGCCCTCGATGGCGCCGGCCTCGATGACGGGGCGAAGGTCGCGCGCGGCCTTGACGGGATCCTCGCAGAAACGCGGGGCCTTGCGGACCCATTCGGGAAGCGCCTCGGGCGCGGCGTCGAACATGGACCTGGACTCTCCCGTCGGCGGCGCCTCTGGCGAGCGCACGGGAAATCATAGGCGCCCAGCGAAACGCCCGGCAAGGCCGCGACCGGATAAATCGAACCGATCGGTTCGAAATCGTCAGGCCGTGGCGCTTGAACGCATGTCGCCCTGGTCGCGGGCGGCGCGGACTAAATCCACGAACGCGGCCAGCAGGGGCGAGGCGTTCGCGCGCCGCCAGACCAGCCTCAGGGTGAAGGGCGCCGAGAAGCCGACGACGGGACGAAGCACGACATTGGCCGGCTTCATCCCCTTGCTGGAGGTCGGCGCGAACCCGACCCCCATGCCGGACGCCACGAAGTGAAACACCGTCTCGGACGTATGGACCTCCAGTGCGACGCGCGGCTGGAAACCCAGCCGCTCGCAGGCGCCCAGCAGCAGGTCCGACAGGTTCGTCGAGTTGCGCCGGTACCAGATGAAGTCCTCGTCCTCGACGTCGGTCAGGGCGATCACCGGTCGGTCGGCGAGCCGGTGGCCGAGCGGCAGGGCCAGGAGGAAGTCCTCGACGAAGACGTCCAGGCAGGCCAGGTCGGCGTCCTCGGTGACCCCGTAGAGGAAGGCCGCGTCGAGGTCGCCGGACTCCAGGGGGCCGATCTGGGCGGCCGCATCGCTCGGTTGCAGCTTCAGGGTCGCGCCGCGGTGCTGCTGGCGGAAGGTCTGAAAGCTATCGGACAGGAACTTATGGCGCGGGACGGCCTGGTTGTAGCCGATGTTCAGCACGCCGGGCGCACCCCTGACCCCCTCGGCGACGCGCCGCCGCGCCTTCTCGACCTGGGCCATGATCGCCTGGACGTCCTTCAGGAACGTCCGGCCGGCCTCCGTCAGCCGCACGCCGCGGGGCAGGCGCTCGAACAGCACGGCGCCGCCGAGCTCATCCTCAAGCTGGCCGATTCGCCGGGAGACCGCCGATTGGGCGATGCCCAGCCGCCGCGCGGCGCGGTGGAAATGCTCCTCCTCGGCGGCTGCCAGGAAGACGGGAAAATGACGGATCAGATTGGTTCGGGTCAACGGCGGTCCATGGGAGCGCGATAACGCTCCACCCTGCGGCCGGGCGTCCGCGCCGTCAAACCCGCCGGCGGCCTCGCTGCTGATTAAGCTCGACAAGGCGGCCGCGGCGCGATGCATTCGCAGATGCGGCATGGCCGCAAACGATGTGGAGGATGGGCATGCGGGAACTGGAAGGAAAGATCGCCGTCGTCACCGGCGCGAGTCGCGGGATCGGCGAAGCGACGGCCGAGCGGCTGGCTTCGGAGGGCGCCGTGGTTATCGCCGCAGCCAGGAGCCTTGGCGACGAGGCCGCCCCCCATCCGGACACCCTCGCCTACACCGTCGCCCAGATCCGCGGGCGGGGCGGCGAGGCCCATGCCTACAAGCTCGACATGGCCGATCCCGCCTCGCGTGAGGCGTTCATGACCGCGGTCCTGCAAAAGTTCGGGCACGTGGACATCCTGGTGAACAACGCCGGCATCGCCGGTTATGGCGCGCGCACCTGGGAGATGCCCGACAAGCATTTCCGCCGGGTGTTCGAGATCGACCTTTTCGGCCCGCGCGACCTGATCGCGCGTGCCGTGCCGGGGATGATGGAGCGCGGCTATGGCCGCATCGTCAACGTGTCCTCGACCATCGCCGACCGCGCCGCGCCGAACGCGGAGGGCCCGCCCTTCCTCGATTTCCATCGTAACAGCGGCGTGGCCGCCTACGCCGCCGCCAAGAGCGCGCTCAACCTGTTCACCCGCGCCCTGGCAGCCGAGCTGCACGGCAAGGGGGTCGCCGCCAACACGGTCGCCCCGGTGAATTCGGTGATGACCCGCGCCAGCCAGAAGGCCATCGATGACGGCACGATCAGCCGCGACCGGTTCCAGGCGCCCGAGGACCCGGAGACCATGGCCGAGGCGATCCTCGCTCTTTGCCTGGTGGACCCGGACAAGCAGACCGGCATGACCACCTATTCCGGCCAATACCTCGCCCAGATCGGCCGCCCCGTCCGCGGCCGCGACGGCGGCCCGTTCAACGCCCAGGTGACGTTGGCTTCGGTCAAGTACTAGGCGGGGGTGGGGAGCCTTGATACGGGGTGACTAGCGACGGGGAGGAATAGGTGGCGATAAGGGTTGTCCAATGGGGCACAGGGACGGCCGGCCTGCGGGCGCTGCGGACCATCCTGGCCAATCCGGCGCTCGAACTCGCCGGGCTCTATGTCGCGCGGCCGGAGCGCGCGGGGCGCGACGCGGGCTCGTTCGTCGACGGGCCCGACACCGGGATCATCGCCACCAACAGCCTTGAGAATCTCATGGCCGTCGAGGCCGATTGCCTCTGCTACATGGGCGGCATGGCGAACGGCGGCGTCTCGGACGTCCTGCCGTTCCTGCGGGCCGGCCGCAACGTCGTCACCCCCAGCCTGTCCGTGCTGCTTACCCCGCTGGATGCGCCGCGGGAGGTGTTCGACGAGGTGACGGCCGCGTGCATGGAGGGCGACAGCTCGATCTTCGCGACCGGGGCTTCACCGGGTTACTTCACCGACTATTTCCCGCTGGCGATGCTCGGCGTCGTCGACGAGATCCGCGAGATCCGGGTGCAGGAACTCGCCGACTACAGCAACTATCCGGTGGTCGCGATGGGGCGCCGGTGGGGATACGGCGCCAAGCCTGGCGACCCGATCCCGCTGTTCGAGAAGGGCGATCTGGAACGCACCTGGGGAAGCGTGCCGCGCGACATCGCGCGACGGCTGGGCGTGGAGATCGAGGAGATCCGGGTGGTCACCGACACGGCGGTGACGCTGCGCGAGATAGAGGCGTCCTTCTACACCATCCCGGCCGGCACGATCGGGGCGATCCGGTTCGAGGTGCAGGGGCTGGTGGGCGGCGCGCCGTTCGTGATCCTCGAGCACGTCAACTGGTGCGACTTCGACTGCATGCCCGACCACTGGCCCAAGCCGGACAGCCGCGCCAACCTCGCCTACCGCACGGTGGTGAAGGGCCGTCCCAACCTGACCGCCGAGGTCAGCCTCGATTATCCGGTCGCGGCGGTGCGTGCGGTGAACGCCATTCCGGCGATCGTCGCTGCGCCGGCAGGCATCGTCTCCGGCGCCGACGTGCCGCCTTTGAGCAGCGGCAACGTGGTGACCGGCGCTCGGAGCGGGGCCGGCCTCCCGTGAACCGGATCACGAACGCGCACGATAGTAAGATACGCTCGCCCCACCGATCGCGCCGCCCTTGAGCCGGTCGGCTCATCTATGTCGATGCGCGCGCCACCCTCGGGCACTACCTCGAATATGTCTCGGCGCAGGCGGCGACCTCGATCCGGCCTCAATGACGCTCACGGAGCCGGGCTGGCGCCCAGGCCAATGTTGAGCCCCGCTCCTACTCCCCGGCGTCCACGTACCGGTGAATGGCCCGGTGGAAGTTGGCGATCTGCTGTTCCTGGGCGGGGTTGAGCCTCGCGCCATCGAAGCCGCGGGACTGCATGCCCTCATGGACGGCTTCCATGTTGGCGAAGTCCTCCTCCAGGAACGGGTTCTTCCCCTTGAAGGCCTCGAAGCCGATGGTTTCGCCCCGTGTGACCTGCGGCTCGCGGCCGGGCGCATAGCGGCCAAGGCACCAGATGTCGAAGACGCAGGAGTCCGGATTGTCGCCGTTCGGGCGGACCCGGTACCACAGGGCTCCGTCGGCGGTGGGCAGGACGATGCTGTTGGGGAAGATGTGCCAGTCGGTCCCGGCCCGGCCGATCGCCTCCAGCGTCAGGTCCTTCGGCCAGGCGACGCCGCGCTTTGCCAACGCTTCCTTATGCAGCTCAAGCTGGCGGGCGAAGATCTCCATGGGCGGGGTGTCGGGGGCCGCCTCGGCCTTCAGCCGGGTCCAGGCCTCCATGCCGGGTTCCAGCGTCATCGCCAGCAGCCACTCGTACTGCCAGCGCGCCAGGGCCCACATGGTCTCGGCCACCGAGCCCGACGTCATCCACTCGCCGGTCGAAGCCTCCAGATATTCCGTGGGCCCCGACCTCGATCCGGCGGCGCCATAGAAGCCGCCGTGCGGGCCCAGCACCTGTCCCGGCGTCTTGCCGCCGCTCGACCGGTACCGGCTCGCATGGGTGGCCATCGAGTGGTAGCCCTCGTTGAAGGCCTCGGCGACCACCTTCCAGTTCACCGGCGCGATGATGGTCTCGTACCAGGTCATCCGCGCGTCCTCGAACGCGAAGGGATCGAGGATCGCCTTCACCCCGCCCAGGTGCTCGGCCAGCGGCTCGCAGTTCGGGTCCTGGTTGATCCAGACCCATCCGGCCCATGTGTCGACCTTGACCTCCTTGAGGGAGAGCTCAGCGTCGTTCAGCGGGCAGCCCTTGTCCTCCCAGTCCTCGCGGTCGTGGACATAGGCGATCTTGCCGTCGAGATCGTACTTCCAGCCGTGGAAGCGGCAGTACCACTGCCCGGCCTTGCCGCGCTCCTCGTCGCGCAGCCTGCGGCCGCGGTGCTGGCAGGTGTTGTAGAAGCCCTGGATGCGGTCCTCGGCCGTGCGGGTGACGAGGATGGAGTCGGCGAAGATCCTGTAGTTCACGAAGTCCCCGACCTTGGGGATCTCCTCCTCCCGGCAGGCCATCTGCCAGACCTTCGGCCACATCTTCTCCTTCTCGAGCTTCAGAAGCTCCGGCGACAGGTAGTCGGAGGCCGGGATGAAGTCGTCCCGGATTGATGACCCGTCCTTGCCGCTCGTCTCGAATGCGCCGTCCATCATCCACCCTGCCGTCCGCCCGGCCGGCGCTCGATCGCCGCCGCGGCCAATTCCTATATCTGTAATGAGGCGGTCGGCCGGCGCCTAGAGCGCGTCCACCCCCTGCCGCCGGTCTACGATGAGAACCCGCCCCGAAATTTGATCTGGAGCAGATTCCAGCCAAGGGCGCGTCGCCGCTCATAAGACTGATAATGACTTGCATTATCTGATATCGACCGTATAGGCCCTTGCCGAAACAGGGGACCGCGTGCGGACATTTTCTTCTATTCTGCTGGCGTGCTCGGCCATGGCAGGCGCGGTCCAGGCCGCAGCGTCAGGCTTCGCCAACCAGGGGGCGCGGCCGGACCGTCACCCTCGGCTGCGACCACCGGTTCTGATCCGGGGCGAGGGGCGATGATGCGGTTTATTGACCTGGCGCACCGCTGGCTCGGTGGGCTGATCGGCCTCGTGCTGCTTGTGCTGGGGCTGACAGGGGCGATCCTCGCGCACAGAAACGCCTGGATCGGCCTGCCCGGCGCGCACGATGCGCCCGTCCAGACCACTGATGCGCTCGCCGCCACGGTCGAGCGGCTGATGGCGGACCCGTCGGCCCGGCCACGCAACATCGTCTTCGCCTCGCAGGACTTCGGCCTCAACCGCCTGTCCTACGGGCGCGGGGCGGGCGGCGCCTACGCGGACCAGTCCGGCCGCATCATCACGCGCTGGAAGAGCAAGTGGGAGCGGCCGGAGATCTGGCTGTTCGACCTGCACGAGCACCTGTTTTCGGGCGACCAGGGAAAGACTGTGGTCGGCGTGGCGGGTGTCTGCGGGCTCGGCTTCGTGATCACCGGCCTGATCCTCTGGTGGCCCCTGCGGCGAGGCTTCGAGCTGCGCCCCTGGCCGCGCGACCTCGCCCGCTTTTCGATCCTGCGGCACCACCGCGACCTCGGCGTCGTCATGGCGCCCCTCCTGGCGCTGTCGTTCCTCACCGGCGCCGTCATGGTGTTCCGCCCTATGACCAGCCTGGTCCTCGGCCCCGGAGCGGCCGCCGAGGTGCAGGCCAGCCTGAAGCCGCCCCGGTTCCAGCCTGCGCCCCTGTCAGCGAATCCCGACTGGCGCGGGATGATCACCAAGGCCCGCCAGCTCTATCCCGACGCCGAGGTGCGCGGCCTGTCCCTGCCGCGCAAGCAGGGCGAGCTGATCAGCCTTCGCCTGCGCCAGCCCGCCGAATGGGGCGAAGACGGCCGCACCACCGTCTGGTTCGCGCCAGACAATGGCCAACTGATCGTCGCGCGGGACGCCCTGACGCTGCCCTCCCGGGTCCAGGCCTATAACGCCATCAAGCCGCTGCACACGGCCGGGCTCGGTGGCCCAATCTGGCGCTGGACGCTCACCCTCACCGGCCTCGTCCTGACGATCATGGGCGGCCTCACCACCTGGACCTTCTGGTTTCGGCGCAAGCGTCAGCCGGCCTGAGGTTCAGCCCTGCTGGTCGCGTCCGCGTGCCTGGATCTCGGCGCGGCGACGGGCGATGTCGGCGGCGTCGGCCCGCCTGGCCCAGGCGTCCGAGCGGGTCTTCTCCATGGCCATGCCCTCGCCGAAGGGCATGGCGAAGCCGTCGTCGATCATCGCCTTGTAGCGCCGCGCCATCTCCGGATCGCAGGAGGCGATGTCGGCGGCCAGCTGTCGGGCCGCGGGCAGCAGCGCCTCGGGCGAGGTCACCCGGTTGACCAGGCCCCAGGCGAGCGCCGTCTCGGCGTCGATATAGTTGCCGGTCAGCGACATCTCCTTGGCGCGGGAGATCCCGATCAGCCGCGACAGCCGCTGCGACAGGCCCCAGCCCGGCAGGATGCCGACCCGGATGTGGGTGTCGGCGAACCGCGCCTTCGAGGAGGCGATCAGAATGTCGCAGGCCAGGGCCAGTTCGAACCCGCCGGTGATCGCCACGCCGTTGATCGCGCCGATGATGGGCTTCTCGCACGCCATCATCGCCGCGACAGGGTCGCTGGACGCCGAATCGATCGGCGCCGTCAGGTCGGTGGACCCCAGCTCCTTCAGGTCCACCCCGGCCGTGAACGCCCGTTCCCCGGCGCCGGTGAGCACGACGGCGCGCACGCCGTCGTCGGCGCCGGCCGCCCGGACCGCGTCAGCGAGCGCGGCCCGCAATCCGCGCGAGAGGGCGTTCATCGCCTCCGGGCGGTTGAGCGTCAGGACTGCGACGGCGCCGTCCCGCTCGATCTCGACCAGCGCCATCGCCCCTAGCCCTTCGCCAGTTGCGCGCGGAAATCCAGCACGTCCGGCTGGCCGGTATGGGCCATCAGGCCGCCGTCGACGGCGAAGTTCTGGCCGATGATGTAGGACGCCCGCGAGCTCGCCAGGAAGGTGATCACCTCGGCGATCTCCTCGGGCCGCGCGGCGCGGCGCATGGGGATGCGGCGCTCGAACTCGTCGACCGTCGCCTTGGGCATGCCGCCGGTCAGCGGCGTGGCGACTAGGCCCGGGCTGACGCAGTTCACTCGCACGCCCTTGTCGGCGTAGTCGATGCCCATGACGCGAGTCAGGGCGATCACGCCCGCCTTGGCGACGTTGTAGGCCGTGAAGGCGTAGTCCGCCGCCATGCCCGAGATCGAGGCGGTGCTGACGATGCAGCCCTTGCGCTCGATGAGGTAGGGCAGGGCCATCCGGCTGGCCCAGTAGACGGCGTCAAGGTCGATGGCCATCACCCTGCGCCACTCGTCGGGATCCAGGTCCGCAGCCCGCGCAAGCGAGCCGATGCCGGCGTTGTTCACCAGGATGTCGAGCCCGCCGAACCGGTCCACGGCCGCCTTGACCATGGCCTCCACCGGGCCTTGCTGGGCCATGTCGGCCAGATGCGGGACCGCGCCCTCGCCGACTTCCTGGACCAGGACCTTGAGCTTGGTCTCGTTGACGTCCACGGCCAGCACCCGCGCGCCGCCCTTGACCAGCAGCTTCGTGGTCTCCGCGCCGATGCCGCTGGCCGCACCCGTGACGATCGCCGACTTGCCCTGGAATTCCATTCCCGTCCTACTCCCGACTTGTTGTGCGGCTAGCAATGCCTGCTTCCGGCGCGCGGCTCAACCGCAGCCCCCAGGTGGGCATGGTCGGGCTCGCCCTGGCGCGCAACAATGGCGCTAAGAAACAATGCAGGGGCAGGGAATGCAGATCGGCCTCAATGTCACCGGCAGCGACGGGCTGTTCGGCGGCGACGTATCCAAGATGCTGGAGATGATCGCCCTCGCTGACCGCAAGGGCGTCGACCTGATCTCCATCAGCGACCACCTTGGGTTCAGCCGCTCGGCCCACGCCCTGCGCCTCGAGACAAACCGGTTCCCCTTCGGGCTGGAGCAACCCTGGTATGAGCCCATCTCATTCCTCTCGGCGGTTGCGGCGCTGACCAAGCGGGTGCGCCTGTCGACCTTCGTGATGATCGCGCCCTTGCGACCCGCCCTCCTGCTCGCCAAGCAGCTTGCGACGCTGGATGTGATCTCCAAGGGCCGGGTGGCCATCGGCCTGGGCGTCGGCTGGCAGGAGGGTGAGTTCCGGGCCGCCGGCATGCCGTTCGAGGGTCGTTTCGGCGACCTGGAGGAAATGGTCGTGGCCATGCGGGCCCTCTGGGCCGAGCCGCCTGCCCGTGCGCGTGGCCGAGCGTTCGCCTTCGAGGACTTCTACAGCCTGCCCGCGCCGGCCCAGGGTCCTGATCTGCCAATTCTTTTCGGCTTCAATCCGACGACCAAGAACCTGGAACGGATCGCGCGCCTCGCGGACGGCTGGACTGTCGATCCGGCGCACCGCGCGGCGTTCCCCGAAAAGGTCCAGGAGCTTCGCGACCTCTTCCGCCGGTCTGGCCGCGACCCGGCGAAGCTCGAGATCCACCTCGGTCAGGGCCCCGTCCGCGCCGACGACGGCGCCATCGACTGGGCGGCGGTCAAGGCCGGCGTCCATGCGGCGGCGGCCGAGGGGGCCACGACCGTGAGCCTGCAGGTCTCCATGTTCTGCCGCGCGGCCTCGGAGGTGGAAACCTTCCTCGATCAGGCGGTCGCCCTGAAGAGCTAGCCTGGCGCCCAGGCGGCGGAAGTCTTTGGGCTTTTCGTTCGGCGAGAAACTGATAGTTGCTGAGCGCCCGGCGAGGCCGGGTCTCGGAGCGCGTTCGCGGAGCGCCGCCGCCGGGCGTCGGAACAGGCAGTTTCAGGAGATGCGGACTTGGGAGCGCTGACAGGCAAGGTCGTGGCGGTGACGGGCTCGGGGCGCGGCATCGGGCGGGCGATGGCGCTGGCCTGCGCGGCCGAAGGCGCGCGGGTGCTGGTGAACGATTTCGGCGGCACGGGCAGCGGCGAGGGCCATGACGACGGCCCGGCCTATGACGTGGTCAAGGAGATCCGCGACGCCGGCGGGGAGGCCGCGGCGAACACCGCCAGCGTCGCCGAACCGGGTGGCGCCGCCTCGGTGATCGAGGACGCGGTCAAGGCGTTCGGCCAGATCGACGGGGTGGTGAACAACGCCGGCTTCCTGCGCGACGTCATCTTCCACAAGATGAGCGTCGTCGACTGGGAAAGCGTCATCAACGTCCACCTGAACGGCTCGTTCTACGTCGCCAAGGCCGCCGCCTCCTACTTCAAGGAGCAGGGCTCAGGCTCCTATGTCCACTTCACCTCGACCTCGGGCCTCGTCGGCAATTTCGGCCAGGCCAACTACTCGGCGGCAAAGATGGGCGTGGTAGGCCTTTCCACCTCCATCGCCCTCGACATGCAGCGCTTCGGCGTGCGGTCGAACTGCGTGGCGCCCTTCGCCTGGAGCCGGATGACCTCGTCGATCCCGACCGACACCCCCGCGCAGCAGGAGCGGGTCGAGCGCCTCAAGCAGATGACCCCGGAAAAGGTCGCGCCCCTGGTGGTCTTCCTCCTGTCCGACGCCGCCAAGGAGGTCTCCGGCCAGATCTTCAGCGTGCGGAAGAACGAGATCTATCTTTTCAACCGCCCGGTGGTGACCCGCTCGGTCCATCGCAGCGACGGCTGGGACCAGGAGTCCCTGGCCAAGGAGATGCTGCCGATGATGCAAAACAACTTCCAGCCGCTGAAGCGCTCGCCGGAAGTGTTCTGCTGGGATCCGATCTGACGACCTTGCGGCCGGCGTCGTAATGGCGCCGGCCATCGTCGTTTCGTCATGGTCCGGAGCTAAGGGAGGGAACGTTCCTCAGGAGCGCTTCATGATTCTCCCCCTGCCGCCCTCCCAACTGCGCAATTTCGCCGACGGTCGCGTCGAGGTGCGGCTGCAGGCGGTCCTGCCGCTCCATGTCGCGCTGGAGATCAGCGCCCTCGCCGGTCAGTACGCCGCCGGAGGCCCAGCCCTGCGCGCCGCCAACGACGAAGACTGGCCCTCGTCCGACCCCTGGCGCGACGCGCGCTAAGTCGACTTGTCGACCGGAACCGGGCGCCTCCCGCGGTGTTGCTGTGGAAACTCAGAGGGAGCTCCCACCATGCCGACCACCCAATCAAAGACGTCAACCAAGGCCCGCAGCGGGCGCACGCGCCGCACCGCCACGCGCGATCCGCTCGCCGTCACCGTCCTGAAGAAAGACCACCGCGAGGTGGAAGGCTGGTTCGACGAGTTCGAACAGCTGGACGCCGAGTCCGAGAAGCTCGTCCTGTTCAGGAAGATCGCCCTGGCCCTCAAGGTCCACACCCAGATCGAGGAGGAGATCCTCTATCCGGAGTCCCGCGGCGAGGTGGACGACGACATGCTCGACGAAGCCTATGTCGAGCACGCCGGCGCCAAGAAGCTCATCGCTGAGATCGAGGCCATGAAGCCTGCGGACGAGTTCTACGACGCCAAGGTCAAGGTGTTGAGCGAGTACATCAAGCACCACGTCAAGGAAGAGGAACAGCCCGGTGGGCTTTTCGCCCAGGTCAAGAAGAGCGGCGAGAATCTGCAGGCCATGGGCGAGCGCCTGAAAGCCCGCAAGGAAGAACTCATGGCCAAGATGGGCAGCAAGCCCGTCAACTAAAGACGCTCCTCCCTTGCGAAGCGGGGGAGGAGGACCGCTCGCCGAAGAGTGGTGGAGGGGACGCGGGTTCTGCAGGGCGCAGGGACGCCCCCTCCGTCACGCCCTCTGCGGGGCGCGCCACCTCCCCCGTCCTCTGCGGGACAGGGGAGGAGCAGCACAGGCCGCCGGACTATTTCTTCTCATCATGTCGGATCGGCCGCGGCTCGATCGTCCTAGGCTCGACGCGCACGTCCAAGCCAATAGGAGCCAGCCCATGCCGACCCCCTGCCTGTGGTTCGAAACCGAGGCGGCCGAGGAGGCCGCGAAATTCTACGTCTCGCTGTTCCCCAACTCGCGCATCGTCTCCACGTCGCCGGGGCCGGGCGGCTCGGTCCAGACCGTTCAGTTCGAGCTGGAGGGCCGTCCATTCATGGGGCTCAACGGCGGCCCCTACGCCACCTTCAACGACGCCGTCTCCTTCTCCGTCGATTGCGAGGACCAGGCCGAGGTCGACCGCTACTGGGCCGCCCTGACCGAGGGCGGAAAGGAGGTCCAGTGCGGCTGGCTCAAGGACCGCTACGGGGTCTCCTGGCAGATCGTGCCCAAGGCGCTGCCGAGACTGCTCTCAGATCCCGACCAGCAGAAGGCCCAGCGGGTGGTCGCGGCGATGATGAAGATGGTCAAGCTCGACGTCGCCGCCCTGGAGGCCGCCGCCGCCGGATGAGCGGTCAGAGCCGGGGCCGCAGCTCGACGATGTCGTAGGCCACCTCGGCGGGCATGGTCAGCATGTCCAGGACGCAGTTGGCGACGTGGTCGAACGACATCAGGGTCGTGCCGACGGACGCCATGGCCGCGCTGTTCGCTGCGACGAAAGCTAGAGTCTCCTCGGGCATGGCGGTCATCTCGCTGCGGTCCGGGTCGCTCATGGCGCCCAGGCGCAGGGTGGTGACTCGGATATTTGCCGCGCGCAGCTCGACGTGCGTGTTGGAGGAGAAATTCTCCAGCCCCGTCTTGGTCGCGGCGTAGGCGGTCAGATAGTGGAACGGGGTGCGCACGGCTTCGGAGGTGACATTGATGATGTCGCCGCCGCCGGCCTTCTGCAGGAGCGGCGCGGCCGCCCGGGTGCACAGCATCGGCGCCAGGAGGTTGGCGTAGACCGTGGTGCGGATACGTTCGGGCGTCGCCTCGGCGATGCGGAAGAAGTCGTAGATCGCCGCGTTGTTGATCAGCACGTCCAGCTTGCCGAAGCGCTTGTCGGCTTCCGCGAACACCCGCTCGACGTCGGCCGGCACGCCGAGGTCGGCCGCGACCGCCACGGCCCTGTCGCCCAGGGCCCCCACCGCCTCTTCCAGGCGCGCGAGGTCGCGGGCGGTGGCGATCACCTGCGCGCCTTCCGCCACGAACCGCCGCATCAGGGTGCGGCCGAGGCCGCGCCCCGCGCCGGTGATGACCATGGTCCGGCCTTCCAGACGCCCCATCAAACCTTCTCCGTACTTGTTTCTTGATCACGCCGCCTGATCGCAACGCACACTACCCGTGCATGCTTCGGCGCAGGGCTTCCAGGCTGTCGCGGTCGGACTGCTTGGTCACCCGCGCGTCCACCGCCGAATGATAGCCGTGATAGGCGCCGGGATAGACGTGCAGCTCCACCGGCACGCCCGCGCGCGTCAGGCGCCGGGCGTATTCCAGGTCCTCCTCCAGGAAGAGGTCGAGGGCGCCCACCGAGATAAAGGTGGGCGGCAGGCCGGCAAGGTCCGGCGCCCGCGACGGGGCGGCGTGGTAGTGGACGCCTTCCGCGCCGGGCTCCTGGCCGAGCAGCGCGGCCCAGCCGAACCGGTTGTGCCCGGGGCTCCAGATGAACTCGCCCACAAAGGGGTGCGGATCCGGGTCGGTGCAGGTGCGGTCGTCGATCATGGGATAAATCAGGTGCTGGAACGCCAGCGGGATCTCGCCGCGGTCGCGCGCCAGGAGCGCCAGGCCCGCCGCCAGGCCGCCACCGGCGCTCTCGCCCATGACCCCAATCCGCTTGCGGTCGACGCCCAGCGCCTCGGCGTTCTCATAGAGCCACTTGAGGCCGGCATAGGCGTCTTCCACCGGGCCGGGATGGCGCGTTTCCGGCGACAGGCGGTAGTTCACCGAGACGATCACGCAGCCCAGCTCGCCGACCATCATCCGGTGCTTGGGCTCGTTCATCGCCGCCTCGCCCAGCACATAGCCGCCGCCATGCACGTGCAGGATGGCGGGCCGGCCGCGCCCTGCCTCCGTCGGCTGGTAGACCAGCACCTTGACGTCCGGCGCCCCGGCCGGCCCCGGGATGGTGCGCTCTTCCATCTTTCCCGGCAGCCCTTCCGGGATCGGCATGAGGCCCCGGCGCTCGTTCATCTGGGCGCGCACGGCCTCGATGCCCTTCTCGCTGAAGTCCAGGCCCGGCATGACTTCCAGGAGGGCGAAGAGTTCGGGGTCCACCAGATGCCGGGTCGTCATGGTTCGTTTTTCCCGAGTTGGTCTTTTGCGATTGCATCGCACGGTCGCCGCGACGCGTCGAGCGCCAGGCGACTATTGGGCGGTCTTCCATGCCGTCAGCACCTGGCCCGCGGCGCCGGGCGAGACTGGTCGACTCAGGCGGCGCACGATTTCCCACCGCCCATCGGCCTTCCGAAGGTCCCAGTGGTTGTACGACAGGGTGAAGGGTCGCCAGTTCTGGCCGTCCCGAACCCAGACCAGCGTATGGCCTTCCGCCCAGGCCGCGGCGCCGGTCACCCGAATGGTCAGCGCCCCCGTCGTGTGCAGGCTGCCCTTGCCCTCGATCTCGCGCTTGTGGGTCCCGTTCGGGTCCGCGATCGAGTTATAAAACTGCTCCCGGCCGGTCATCTTGCCGGACGCCCCGTCATAGACCGCGTCCTTGGCCCAGACCTCCGACCAGCCTTTGGCGTCGCCCGTGTCGGCGGTGAAGCCGTAGCGGTTGAACATCTCGCGGATCTCGTCCTTGGCCTGCAGGTCGGCCACCTTGGCTTCCAGCGCGGCCAGACGATCGGGCCCGCGCGCCAGGGCCCCCTGCGCCCCCATCAAGGCGGCGCAGAATGCGATCAGGCCCGCCATTCCCCTGTTAGTCCCCTTCTTGATCATCGACGTCCTCCTTGCGCGGCCGCAGCGCGCCTGGCGCGAGGCTGCAACGAAAGCCTGTCCGGCGCCAACCAAGGCTATTTTGCGGCTGCGACAGCGGGGCGCATGGCCAAGCTCGCTCGGCGCGCCCAGCGTCTGAAAAGGCCGCTCGATCCCGTTAATTGTCGTGCAGTTGCTGACAGCGTCGACCTACCCAAAATGGGCGACGCCAGCCAACGGGAGAGAATTTAAGGCTGATAACGACGATATGTGGATGCTGTCACCTGTACCCGAGCCCGACCTTGTTGAACGAGAACGCGCCTACATGGTCGGCCATTTGGTTTCAGACGGCGCTAAATCCTGTAGTTATCGTCGATGATACTCTCGAAGCAATTGAGGTAAACCAGGGCGCGCGCGATCTATTTGCCGATAATCGCGGGTTGTTCTTGCGGGACGGGACCCTTTGCGCGAGAGACCGCAAGGTCGGACAACAGCTTGAGCGGTTCATTGTGGCGCTTGAGCAGGACAGAGTCGGCTCGATCGCGATTCTGGACTTCCTGCTGATCGGCCGACGACTGGCGCCGGGCGGGCCGGTTGTGCTGCAGTTCCGCGACCTTAGCCGTGGGATCGATATGGATTGCGCCGACCTTGAGCCGGTGTTCGGGGTCACTCCGGCTGAGCAGCGGATCCTGTTGCTCATGCTGCAGGGGCAGAGCGTCAAGGAGATCGCCGGGGATCTCCACAAGTCCGTGCTGACCGTCCGCACCCACGTAAAGCGGCTCTACGCCAAGCTTGGCGTGCAAAGCCGGGAACAGCTCTTCGCCCGCATCGGCCCGTTCGTGTTCCTGGTGCGGGCCTTCATGGTCGTCATGGCCTTCTCGATCTTCCGCTTCCGCTGACGCTGGGCGGACGGCGCCTCAGCTGTCCGAGAATCCGAACGGCGCGTTGGTGCGGCGGATGTCGTCGGGCAGGATGTTGCGCCCGATCGGCGGCGCGGACCTGGCCGTGCATTCGGTGCGGTGGCACAGGCGGCAGGTGACGCCGATGGGCGTGGCGGCGACCGGCCCAGTATCGCCCTGCGTATAGATGAGCTGTCCGGCGTGCTCGGCCGCGCAGCCCAGCGCGATGGCCCGCTCCACCCTTGGCGCCCCGAACGCCCCGCCGCCGGCGGTCACCGTCCGCGCGATGGAGAAGAACCGCTGCCCGTCCGGCAGCTCCAGCCACTGGGTCACGATCCGCCGCGGGGTCGCGAATGTCTGGTGCACGCTCCAGAGCGGGCAGCCGCCGCCGTGCCGCGCGAAGGGGAAGCCCGCGCCGTCCAGCCGCTTGGAGACGTTGCCGGCCGGGTCCACCCGGATGAAGAAGAACGGCACCCGCTCGTGCCCCGGCTTCTGCAGGGTGGTCAGCCGGTGGGCGGTCTGCTCGAAGCTGGCGCCGAACTGGCGGGCGAGGGCCTCCACGTCATAACGCCTCGCCTCCACCGCACGGGCGAAGGCGGAATAGGGCATCAGCGCCGCCGCCGCCGTGTAATTGGCCAGCGTCCGGCGGGTCAGGCGCTCGCCGGTCTCGGTGGCGAAGCTGCCCTCGGCCATTACGGCGTCGATCTCGGCGCCCAGCTCCAGATAGGCGAGCTGCAGGGCCATCTGGAACCGCTGGCTCGCCCCATCCAGCCCGTCGTCCAGCAAGAGCTCCTTGCGGTGCCGGTCGAGCCGGCGGATCGAGCCCACCATCACCGACGAAGGCAGCCGCCGGACCCTCAGGTCATGCCGCGTCTTCAGGTAGGCGGCCAGGTTGTCGCGGTCGCCCACCGCCTGGGCCAGCCGCTCGGCCGCGTCGTCCAGGGCAGGGAAGCTGTTGCGCCGCGCGGCGAGGAACCGGCGCGACTCGGCCACCGGGTCGGTCCCGTCAGCGTCGCCCCCGCCCGACGGCCGGTCCTCCGCGCCCCGGTCGGCCAGGGCCAGCTGCTCTTCCTGATAGGTGGTGTAGAGCCGCAGGAACGCCTCGGTCAGGCTCGGGAAGTTGGCCGCCACGTCGGCGCTCTCCAGCGGCGGCAGGTCGATGTCGGCGAACATCGGGTCCTTCAGCACCGCCGCAAGCCTGGCCGCCTCGTCCGCCCGCCCGTCCCCGGCCAGGGCCGCCACGTCCACCTTGTAGGTCTGCACCAGCCGCAGCAGCATCTCGGCGCTGAGCGGCCGGTGATTGCGCTCCAGCAGCGCCACATAGGACGGGGAGACGTCCAGGCCCGCGGCCATGTCGGCCTGGGTCAGGCCCAGGTCGCGGCGCAGGCGCCTGAGGCTGGGACCCACATAGAGGCGGCGTTCGCTCGACATTGTGTGATCCTTACAGCATGACAATGAACTTCTGTAAAGTTCGACAGATCAACCTCGCGCCGACTCCACAGCACACGGATCAGCGCGTTAGCAGGAGGGCAATTGCTCACGCTTCGTTCGAGGTCACGGCCATGTACCAAGATCACATCATCCAGATGCACCAGCTCGTCGGTTCCAAGGACGGCGCCTGGACCGGCATCGACCCGGAGTCGGTGGCCCGCATGCGCGTCATGAACCGCTTCAAGACCGGCCTGGAGATCGCCCGCTACACGGCGTCCATCATGCGCAGGGACATGGCGGCCTATGACGCCGATCCGGCCAAGTACACCCAGTCCCTTGGTTGCTGGCACGGCTTCATCGGCCAGCAGAAGATGATCTCCATCAAGAAGCACTTCAAGTCGACCGACCGGAAGTACCTCTACCTGTCCGGCTGGATGATCGCGGCCCTGCGTTCCGAGTTCGGTCCGCTGCCGGACCAGTCGATGCACGAGAAGACTTCGGTCCCGGCCCTGATCGAAGAGCTCTACACCTTCCTGCGCCAGGCCGACGCGCGTGAGCTGAACCTGCTGTTCCGCGACCTCGACGCGGCCCGCACGGCCGGCGACAAGGCCAAGGCCGAGCGGTTGGTCGACCAGATCGACAACTTCCAGACCCACGTCGTCCCGATCATCGCCGATATCGACGCGGGCTTCGGCAACGCCGAGGCCACCTACCTCCTGGCCAAGAAGATGATCGAGGCCGGCGCCTGCGCCATCCAGATCGAGAACCAGGTCTCCGACGAGAAGCAGTGCGGCCACCAGGACGGCAAGGTCACGGTCCCGCATGAGGACTTCCTCGCGAAGGTCCGGGCGGTCCGTTACGCCTTCCTGGAGCTGGGCGTCGAAGAGGGCGTCATCGTCACCCGCACCGACAGCCTCGGCGCGGGCCTGACCAAGCAGATCGCCGTCAGCCATGAGCCGGGCGACCTGGGCGACCAGTACAACAGCTACCTCGAGTGCGAGGAGATCTCCCCGGCCCAGCTGAAGAACGGCGACGTGGTCCTGAACCGCAACGGCAAGCTGCTGCGGCCCAAGCGCCTGGCGTCCAACCTCTTCCAGTTCCGCGCCGGCTCGGGCGAGGACCGCTGCGTCCTCGACTCCATCACCTCGCTGCAGAACGGCGCGGACCTGCTCTGGATCGAAACCGAGAAGCCCCACATCGAGCAGATCGCGGGCATGATGGACCGCATCCGCGAGGTCGTTCCGAACGCCAAGCTGGTCTACAATAACTCGCCGTCCTTCAACTGGACGCTGAGCTTCCGCCAGCAGGTCTTCGACGTCTGGGAAAAGGCCGGCAAGGACGTCTCGGCCTATGACCGCGCCAAGCTGATGAGCGTCGACTACGACGCCACGCCGCTGGCGGCCGAAGCGGATGACAAGATCCGCACCTTCCAGGCCGATGCGGCCAAGCGGGCGGGGATCTTCCACCACCTGATCACCCTGCCGACCTACCACACCGCGGCCCTGTCCACCGACAACCTGGCCAAGGAGTACTTCGGCGCCGCGGGCATGCTCGGCTACGTCGCCGGCGTGCAGCGCAAGGAGATCCGCGAAGGCATCGCCTGCGTGCGTCACCAGAACATGTCCGGCTCGGACATCGGCGACGACCACAAGGAATACTTCGCCGGTGAAGCGGCCCTCAAGGCCGGCGGCGTCCACAACACGATGAACCAGTTCGCCTGATCCCCCCCCGGGATCGTGAAGGGGGCGAAATGCCGGCCCGGGGCGCAAGCCCCGGGCCGTTGTGTTTTTGGCGCGGCATCGCCCGTAGGCGCTCTCGCGCCCCTCTGGCCTATCAGCCGCTCCGCAGGCATGATCCAGGAAAAGCGACCGGGATGAGACGCTGATGGACTGGTTTGGGATGCAGCCGGGCGGAACGATCACGCAGGACAGGACAGGCGCGCATGTCAGTGCGCTTGAGACCTTCGATGTCGAGCACAGCCTCGATTTCGGCCGCGGTTGTGCGGAAGTCCGCAACTATACTTGGCTTCGCGACACCGCAGACGTCTGGACCTCCGACTCCTACTTCCTGCACATGTGCCTGACGCCGCGGCCGAGCCCGGCGTCCGCGACGTTTCTCGACGGCGGCCCCCGCGGCCTGGAGACGGTCGGACGGATCATGTTCGTTCCGCCGGGGCGCACGGTGCGCAGCGGCGGTCCCCTTGGCCGCCAACGCTCCCTGCACTGCGCCCTGTCCGCCGAGATGGTCGACGGCCTGCTCGACCGGACGCCCTCGTGGGATGACGAGGCGCTGGTCGAGGGCCTGCACCTGAGCTGTCCCGAGGTCGAGTGGCTTCTGCTCAAGATATATAGCGAGCTGCGCCAGGCCGGCTTCGCGGCGAACGTCGTCGTCGAATCCCTGTCCAACACCCTGGCGGTGGCCCTGATCCGCCGGTTCGGCATGGAGCAGAGCGGGCCCCGCCGCCGCAGCATCGGCGGACTGCCGCCGTGGCGGATGCGGCTCATCCGCGAGCGGGTCAACGCCGATCAGCCGGCGCCGCAGCTGACCGAACTCGCTGACCTGTGCGGCATGTCGGTGCGCCACCTCAGCCGCGCCTTCAAGGCCGAGACGGGGCAGACCATCGCCAAGTTCGTCGAACAGGCCATGGTCGACCGCGCCCGGGCGTTGCTGCGGGAATCGTCCGCGCCAATCGGCGAGATCGCCCGCGCGCTCGGCTTCTCGAACTCGGCGAGCTTCGCCTATGCGTTCCGCCGCGCCACGGGCCTGCGTCCCAGCGAGCTTGAGGGTCGCCGCCCACGCCCTGCCGCCTCGCGCCGCAGCCTCGTCACGTCCTAGCCGCGGATTTCGGCCTGGCGATGGAGGCGCGACGTCGCCTCCAGTGAATGCGATCGTCGCATTGCAATAGGGCCTCAAAAATGAAATCCGGTCACAATCGTCCCGGGCGATGTTGACGCCCGTCGGTCCCGCGCCCTGATCTCTGCCACAACGCGCGCTGCGTCCTGGCGTCTCGCGGCTGGGCGAACGAGCCGCCCCGCCGCAGGCGCGTAAAGGTCGCCGCTTCAAACGGATGCGCCCGAACATCCGGCGGACAAGGGAGGCGGGATGCCATCGAAACAGGACTGGACGCGTCGTCAGACGCTCGCCGCTGGGGCAGGGCTCGCGGGCGAGCGCATCACGGGCCTGGGTTAGGGGCCCGGTGTGTCTCCTGTGCCAGATCCGAACCGTAAACCAAATTACATTGCAATCGTAGCATTGCGATTAATCACCGCAGGCGCCATAGGCGCCGCAGAACCTATAACTGAGGGGGGATCAGCATGACCTTTGGAAAGACACGGCCGGGCCTCCTGAGGAGCGCGCTGCTTGGATGCACCGCCTTGGCCGGAGCCGCTGGCGTGGCGGGCGGGGCATATGCGCAGGAGGCCGCCGGGCCTTCGGACCAGAACACGGTCGGCGAAATTGTCGTCACCGCGCAAAAGCGTGCGCAGAACCTGCAGGACGTGCCGATCGCGGTCACGGCCCTCACCCAGGATACGCTTCAAGCCAACCGCGTCACGGCGGGCTGGTGACGGGTGGGGCCATGCAGCCGTCCGCGAGGCCCAGCCGTCGGTCAAACGCCGACGCCTATTCCTCGCAGACGAATTCGAATTCCGTTATATGAATGGCTTGGCTACCGCTGCGGCACGGTAGTATGGGGCGCAGCCTACAGGCGTCTACCACTTAGCGAAATCAAACAAGCAACCGGCCGATGGGCCAACGAGCCAGCACAGAGCTGACCAACGAAGGGGAAAAGCGACATGCAACGCCATAAGGGCATAGCGCAGCTGCGCGCGGGTTTGCTGGGATGCACGGCGCTGGTCGGCGCCGCGGGCGTCGCGTCAGGGGCCTGGGCCCAGGCCGCGCCGGATGACGCAAACACCGTCGGCGAAGTCGTGGTGACCGCGCAGAAGCGCGCGCAGAACCTGCAGGACGTGCCGATTGCGGTCACGGCTCTCAGCCAGGACACCCTTCAGGCCAACCGCGTCACGAGCGTGATGGACCTGACAGGCCTCGCGCCCGGCCTGTTGGCCAGATCGAACCCCGGCAACCTCGGCTCCCCGTCGTTCGCCATGCGCGGCGTGCTCGCCACGGCGTCGCAGCCGAGCCAGGACCGCCAGATCTCGATCTATGTCGACGGCGTCTATATCGGGTCGACCCGGGGTTCGGTCACCGACCTGCCGGACCTGCAGCGCATCGAGGTGCTGCGGGGGCCCCAGGGTACGCTGTTCGGGCGGAACGCGACCGCCGGCGCGATCAGCGTGGTGACGCGCGATCCGACGGGAGAATTAAAGCTCCGCCAGGAGGTCACGGTCGGCAATCACAGCCAGTTTCGTACCCGCACGTCCGTCGACCTGCCGGCCATTGGGCCGTTCAGCGCCTATATCACCTACGTGCATGACGATCGCCGCGGCGACACCCGCAACCTCGGCGCCGGCACGACGTTCGACCGCTCCAGCCCGTACACCGACATCGGCGTGACGAAGTCGCCCAAGTGGCTCGGCAGCCGGAACTTCGAGAACGTCTACGCCGCGGTCAAGTTCGCGCCCGTCGACAACTTCTCGATGGTCTACAAATTCGACTACACGGACGGCGACGTCACGCCGGACGCCCGGGCGTTGACGGTCATCAATCCGACCTCGTTCGTCGGATCGATGCTGCTGGGGATCCTCGCGGCCCAGCCCGCGGGCGGGGGCGCCTTTGGCCCCGTCGTGCTCGATCCGCAGAACAAGCGTCTCAAGGCCATGAACAACGCCTGGTCCCAATCTGGTTACCAGAAGGGCTATGGCCACAACCTGACAACCCAGTGGCAGATCAACGACAGCCTGTCGGTGAAGAACGTCACGGCCTATCGGCACTCCGAAGTCTATGGCCCGGCGACCATCGCCGGCCTGAGCGGGCTCGAATATACCGCGGCTGCGAAAGCATTCTTCACAGCCCCTCGCGCGTCTCTCGGCGGCGCGTCCTATGCCCAGGCGCTCCGCGCAAACGGAAACCTGCCGGTCGGAAGCTACTTCGCCGGCTATGAAGGCAACAGCTGGGGCAAAGCCTGGCAGGAGAGCACGGAGACCCAGGTCAACTACGACTCCGACTTCGTGACCCTGACCGTCGGCGGCCTCTACTACCACTCGAAGGAGATCAACAGCGGCCTGCCCGGCATGGCGCCGAACTTCGCCTTCGGGCCGGTCCCCGTCCTGCTGCCGCTCGGCAATGTCCAGGATGCGACCTCCACGACGATTTCGCTCGCGGCCTACGCCCAGGGCGAATTCCACGTCACCGAGCAGCTCGACATCGTCGCGGGCGGCCGGATCACCCGCGACAAAAAGCAAGGGCAGCTGACCACCGGGGGTACGTTCATTGGCACGCGTACCGCCGGCGACATCAGCGGGGCTGTGATCTCACCCTGGGAATTCAAGAAGACCAAGCCGACTTTCTCCGTCGGGGCGAACTACAAGCCCACCCCCGACATGATGCTCTACGCCAAATACTCGACAGGCTTCCTGTCGGGCGGCGCGGTCGGCCCCTTCACGTTCGCGCCTGAAACGGTCAAGTCGGGCGAACTCGGCCTGAAGTCGGAATTCCTCGACCATCGCCTGCGCATCAACGGCGCTGTCTGGAAGGCGAATTACCAGCACTCCCAGTCGGCACAGAGCGGCGCGAACGTGGGCCAACCCCAGCTTGGGGTCGTGGTCATCGACAACGGTCCGTTGAAGGCCTACGGCGCCGAGCTTGAAGCCACCGTCAGGCCGACGCAGGGTCTGACCGTGAGCGGCTCGGTCGGCTACACGCACTCCAAGCTCACCGATCCGAACCCCGTGGCCGCGCAAGGTCAGCCATACGCGGTCACCGGGCGGCCGAAGTGGATCGGGGCCCTGAACGCGCAGTACGAGACGCAGCCGGTCTTCAACGACGCCTACCTCGTCTTCCGCGCCGATGCGAACTACAAGGGCAAGGAGCGATCGATCCCGAACCCGGTGATCGAGAGGACGATTCCCGCATACGCACCCTACAAGTTCATTCCGGCGTCTTGGACCGTCAACGCCCGGGTGTCGTTGCGCGACGTCAAGGCCGGTCCGGGCACGGCCGAAATCGGCCTGTGGGCGCGCAACCTGTTCAACAACAATGACGTCGCCTATCCCTTCCCCTTCGGGGACATCGGATACACCGCCAGCTACGTGCCGGCCCGGACCTATGGCGTGGACCTGATCTTCAACTTTTAGCCGCAGGTGAAAGAGTAAGCGGAATTACTGCTCTGGCGGGTTCCACCTCTTGAAGACAGCGCCGGTCGGGTTCAGAGAAATCCTCTTAACCCGACCGGCTCGACCGGCGGGCCGACGGCGGAACGGGCGTGATCGCGCGCCAGCTCCCGGTGCGGAATGGGAGGAAGAGCGCGATGGCTTTGGAAAGCGGCGGCGAGGGCGTGCGGGTCGAGGCTCGCCTGGTGCCGTTCCCGAAATCCCTCAGTCCCGAAGCGCGCCAGTACCTGGCCCGCTCCGTCACCCCCGACGGAGTTCCGCTGACCCTTGGGGGCGCCCCGCTGGCGCATGACGATCTGGCCGGGTGGGCTGCGGCCAAGGCTGCGGTCGGCGCAATGATGCTGCAGATGATGGCGCCTGCGGGCGCCGGCCTGAAATCTTCCGTGGAGACGCTCGATCTGGGCGGGGCCTTGGTCCACGTGGCGACGCCGCAGGGCGGCGGGGACTACCGCGCCTATATCGACATCCACGGCGGCGCCCTGGTGCACGGGGCGGGCGAGCCCTGCCGCATCGGCGCGGGCATGGCGGCCGACCGGCATGGCGTTCGCTGCTACGGGGTCGATTACCGCGTGCCGCCGGAGCATCCTTACCCTGCAGCCCTGGACGACTGCGTCGGCGCCTACCGTGCCGTCCTGGAGCGCCACGCTCCCGAGAACATCATCGTGGGCGGCTCGTCGGCCGGCGGCAACCTCGCCGCCGCGCTGGTGCTCCGCGCTCGGGACGAGGGCCTTCCCCTTCCGGCGGCGCTGGTGCTGATGACGCCGGAGCTGGACCTCACCGAGTCCGGGGACAGCTTCCAGACCAACCGCATGTTCGACATCATGCTGCCCAGGCCGCTGATGGACACCAACCTGCTCTATGCGGGCGGTCATGACCTTGCCCACCCGTACCTCTCGCCGCTGTTCGGGGACTTTTCGAAGGGCTTTCCGCCGACCTTCCTGCAGGCGGGCACGCGCGACCTGTTCCTCTCCAACACGGTGCGGATGCACCGCGCGCTGCGCCGCGCCGCCATTCCCGTCGAGCTGCATGTCTTCGAGGGTATGCCGCATGCGGGCTTCATGGGCGCGCCGGAGGATCTCGAACTGGCGGCCGAGGTGAACCGCTTCGTGGCCGACTCCTGGGGCAGGGGCGCTTAGACTGGCCGCCAGCCCCTTCGGCGGGGCGGGCGAGGGAGCAAGCTGGCGATGAAGAAACCCGACCTGTCGAAGATTCCTCCGCGCACCGGCGCGCCCTATCCCAAGCCGCACGACGCCAAGTGCGAGGGACGGACGAGCTGGTCCCTGACCAAGGCCCTCGGCCTGAAGCAGTTCGGCGTCAACCGGGTCGAGCTCGCCCCCGGCTCGTGGTCCACCCAGCGCCACTGGCACCGCTCGAACGACGAGGCGGTGGTCGTCGTCTCCGGCCAGCTCGTGCTCGTCACCGACGACGGCGAGGAGGTGTTGGGGCCGGGCGACTGCGTGGGCTTCAAGGCGGGCGAGGCCAACGCCCACCACCTGCAGAACCGCAGCGACCAGCCCGCGGTCTTCTACGACATCGGCGGGCGCGACCCGTGGGACGTCTCCACCTTCCCAGACATGGGCTACGAGGCCCGCACCCACATGGAGATCAGTTTCCAGCCCATCCGGAAGTGAGCGCGGCCGCCCGTAGGGCGACATCCGCCGGTTGTCTCCGTTCAGCCCCTGCGCACAAGGGGTTGTGATCGATGCTGGGGCGCTCGCCCGCTTGACCTGTCGCGGGGCCTTCAAGGCCTATGGCTATCTTCGGCCGTGCCCCCCGCGCCCGTCTTGAGGACCGCCGCCATGATTTCGCCCCTGAACATGATCCCGTGGCTCAGACTGCCGGCCAGCGGCGACGTCTGGCAAAAGGTCACCAACATCACCGACTGGTTCTCGCCCAAGGTGGAGATGAACTTCGCCGGCGATCCTCAGATCGAGCAGGAGGTCAACGCCAACGTAGCGAGCTATGGCCGCCAGATTGGCGTCCTCACCGAGGCGGTCATCGCCTTGGCGCAACCCGACAAGGCCGCGCTGGACAAGGCCGTCACCCGCCTGAAGGAGTTCCAGGCCGAGATCGAGGCGATCAAGAAGCGCCGCGCCCCGGATCTTGAGGAAGGCGTCCTCGACGCCATGTCGCGTCTGAAGTCCACCGATAAGGACGCCTATGAGCGGGTCCTCACGAAGCTGAACGGGCAGGGCGCAGCTTGACGGCGCCTACCGGCCGGATCGCAGCTTGCCAATCACCTCGGCGCCGAACCCGGCCAGGGTCTCGGGCGGAGCGAAGTCGCAGAACCAGGCGTAGACCCGCTCGACCCCGCGCTCGGCCAGCCCTCCGAAATGGTCCGTGAGCTCGGCGCCGGAGCCGACCGTAGGGACCCGTTGCCCGAACCGCCGGGTGGCGGCGTCGGCGATGGCCTGGCGGTCCGCGCCGTCGGGGACATAGGCGATCATCTGCTGGATCGAGATCCGCGCGGAGCCGATCTGCTCGCGGAACGTCTTGAACCGGTCGCCGTCGAACTTGTCCATGTGCCGGATGTCGAGATTGCACCAGTCGGCGAAGTCTCGCACCAGCGCCAAGGTCTTTGGCCCGGCGCCGCCGATCAGGATCGGGATTCTGTCCAGCGGCAGCGGCGCCTGGCGCGCATCGGTGAGCCGGAAATACTCGCCCTGATAGGTCACGGTCTCGCCGGCCCACAAAGCCTTGAGCACCTCCAGCGTCTCGCGCAGCCGGGCGACTCGCGCGGGCGGGGTCTCCGGGCTGAGGCCAAAGGCGGTGAAGTCGGGGGTCCATGATCCCCAGCCGATGCCGAGCTCGAACCGTCCGCCCGAGGCGTGGTCGATGGAGACAGCTTCCTTCGCCAGGGTGGCCGGATGACGAAAGGCGTCGCACAGCACCAGCGAGCCGATCTTCAGCCGCTCCGTGTGGGCCGCGATCCAGGTGTTGGTGATCATCGCCTCGTACATCGGTTGGGCGTCGGCGTTTGGCGGGGTCATGTGGTCCATGCCCGCCATGCCGGTGAAGCCCGCGGCCTCCGCGGCCCGCGCCGTGGCGGTCAGGCGGTCGAACGACAGCCGCATCTGCGGCAGGTACAGGAAGAACTGCATGGTTGGGTCAGGGCTCCAGGATGATCTTGCCGCCCAGGCCGCCCGCCTCCATCAGCCGATGGGCTTGCGCGGCGGCGCTCAAGGGCAGGCGCCGGGCGATCGGCATGGTGATCTCGCCGGCGGCGACGAGGCCGGCGATCTTCGCCAGCTCGGCCGCGTCATTGTGCAGCGCGATGAAGACCGGCTCGCTGGGCAGCCCCGCCGGATCGATCGGCGTTGTGGCCACCGTGCCGATCACTCCGCCCGGCGCAACGTGGCGGCAGAGCCTGGCCACTTCGGGCCCGCCGACCGTGTCGGCCACATGATCGAACGGCGCGCCGGGCCATTCCTCCCCAAGCACGACCACTTCGGCCGCTCCCAGGGCGCGGGCCTCGGCCGCATGGCGCGCGCGCACTGCCGCCACGACGCGCACGCCGCGCCGGACCGCTGCGAAGGTCATGAACCGGCCGACCGCCCCGACGGCCCCGGTGATCAGGATCGTCTGGCCCGCCGAGGGGCGGATGTGCTCGTCGATCACCTGCACGCCGGTGAGCGCGGCGCAGGGCAGGGCGGCTGCGGCGGCGAAGTCCATGCCCTCGGGGATCGGCGCCAGATCGGCCGCCGGCAGCACCGCATAGTCGGCATATCCGCCCTTGGTGAAGTTGTTGAGCATGGCGACCACACGATCGCCCCTCGTCACGCCGCTCACGCCCTCGCCGACGGCGTCCAGGGTCCCGGCGATGTCGTAGCCAAGCACATGCGGAAATGGGACCGGCGCGAACGACTGGAACATCCCCTGCCGCCACTTCGGATCGGCCGGATTGACCCCCGTGGCCGCGACGCGGACGCGCGCCTCTCCAGGCCCGACCACGGGCGTCGGGACCTCGGCGACATGCAGGACGTCGGCGTCCCCATACTGGTCGAACTGGACCGCGCGCATCCCGGCTCCTCCCCCAAAATGGCTGGGCGAAATCTTTCGGGAGACCTGCCCATTTCCGACCCCCGGGGTCAATCCGGGGGCGCTAGGCCGATATCCGCTTGGGCTTTTGAAGCAGCAGCACCAGCGGCGTCAGCGCCAGGCTGAGCATGAACAACAGGTGGAAGACGCTCGCATAGGCCGCCAGGGAGGCCTGCCGTGTGATCTCGCCGTTCAGGGCGGCGAGCCCGGCGGGGTCGCCCAGGTCGTACCAGGGGGTGATCGGCGAGGACCGCATCAGCGGATTGTCGGGGCTGGCGGCCTCCGCCATGCGCGCATGCGCGATCTGGGCGTCGCGCGTGTAGAGGGTCACCATGATCGAGATGCCCAGGCTGGTGCCAAGGTTCCGCAGGAGGGTGGCGAAACCCGTCGCCTGACTGCGCAGATGCGGGGCGATGGTCGCGAAGCCCAGGGTGGTGAGCGGGATGAAGATGAAGCCGCTGCCCAGTCCCTGGATCAGCCCGGTGACCACGATCAGACGGGAGTCCATGTCCGGCGACATGCCGCTCATCTGCAGGAAGGACACCGCGAACGTGCAAAGGCCGAAGGCGATCATCAGGCGATCGTCGAATCGGCCCACGAGCCGGCCCGCGATGAAGCTCGAGATCAGCGCGCCGACGCCTCGGGGCGCGAGAACCCATCCCGCCATCTCGACGGGATAGCCCATGAAGGTCTGCAGCAACGGCGGCAGCAGGGCCATGGAGGAGTAGAGCGCCAGGCCCACGGCCATATTCACCAGGGTGGTCATCACCAGGTTGCGGTCGCGCAGCAGAGCGAGCGGCAGGAACGGTTGCTCCGCCGTCAGGATGTGGATGACGAAGAGGTAGAGCGCGATGGCGAGCAGCACCGCATAGGTGATGATCTCGGGGGACTCGAACCAGCCCGCCGACTGGCCGCGGTCCAGCATCAGCTGCAGGGCGACGACAAAGGCGCTGAGCATCGCCCAGCCCACCACGTCGAGACGGCTGGTCGGGTCGCGACGCTCATTCGGAATGAAGGCGGCGACGCCCAGTGTCGCGATGATGCCGATGGGGACGTTGATGTAGAACACCCACCGCCAGTTCAGGGTCTCCGTGATGTGGCCGCCCAGGACCGGTCCCAGGATCGGGGCCACCATCAGGGACATGGACCACAGGGCCAGGATGGGGCCGCGCTCTTCATAGTCATAGGTGTCGAGAAGGACGGCCTGGGAGAGTGGCGCCATCGGCGCGCCGAGGGCGCCTTGCAAGGCGCGGAAGACGATCATTTCGCCCAGGCTTGTCGCCGCGCCGCACAGGCCCGAGGCGATGGTGAAGCCCACCACCGAGATCAGGAAGATACGCTTGCGGCCGAACCGCTGGGCCAGCCACCCGCTGATCGGCGTCATGATCACGACGCCGACGATGTAGGAGGTGAGCACCCAGGTGATCTGGTCGACGGAGGCCGACATCGATCCGCCCATGCGGGGCAGGGCGACGTTGGCGATCGTCGTGTCGATCGCCGGCATCACCGTCGCCAGGATGATCGAGGCGGAGATGAGGGCCCGGTCGGCCCGCGCCGGCGCCGGAGAGTCGATCGCCTTATCCAGTGGTCCGCTCCAGCCGCGCCGTCTGCGGGGCATTTAGAGTACTGGCCGGCGCCGGGTCCACGGGGCATTTCCGCCGTAGCACGTGGCTCCACGGCGAATGCGGGCTAATGCTTTGGGCCGAGCAGCGTCGAAACGGACAGGCGGGGGCAATCGCGTGATTCAGGTCATGAAGGGCGTGAGGGTGCTCGAGGTCGCCCAGTTCATCTTCGTGCCCACCGCGGGCGCCATCCTCGCCGACTGGGGCGCGGACGTGATCAAGATCGAGCACCCGCTGCGCGGCGACGCCCAGCGCAGCATGGCCCGAGTGGGCGGCCTCGCCATGGACGACATTCGCAATCCGGTGGTCGAGCACGCCAATCGCGGCAAGCGCAGCGTCGGGCTCGACGTCTCCAGGCCCGAGGGACAGGCGCTGCTCTACGAGATGGCCAGGACCGCCGACGTGTTCCTCACCAACTACCTGCCTGCCGCGCGGCAAAAGCTGAAGTTCGACCTGGAGCACATCCGCGCCGTCAATCCGAACATCATCTACGTCCGCGGCAGCGCCCATGGCGACAAGGGCGAGGAGCGCGAGGTCGGCGGCTTCGACATCACCTCGTTCTGGTCGCGCAGCGGGGTGGGCCTGGCCCTGACGCCGGCAGAGTTCGAGGTCCCGATCTCGTCCTCGCCGATCGGCGGCTTCGGCGATTCGATCGGGGGCATGAACATCGCCGGCGGCGTCGCGGCGGCCCTGTTCCACCGCGCCCAGACCGGCCAGGCCCTGGAGGTGGACGTCTCGCTGCTCAGCACCGCCTGGTGGTCCTCCGGCGTCGCCATCAACACCGTCGCCATGTCCGGTCAGATGGCCCGGTTTCCGACCCCCAAGCCCGGCGGCGCCCCGGGCCTTCCCCTGCTCGGCAACTTCAAGACCTCGGACGGCGGGACGATCAACCTCTTCACCATGCAGGCGGACGCCCACGTGCGCGGCCTGTTCGCGCATCTGGGCCTGGCCGAACTGGCGGACGATCCGCGCTTCCGCGACGGCCGGGCGCTGGCGGAAAACTGGGAGGCCGCGAACGCGGTCATCATCGGCGCCTTCGCCGCAAAGCCTTTCGCCTATTGGCGCGAGCACCTGAAGACCTGGTCGGGCCAATGGGCGCCGGTGCAGAGCTTCGCTGAGTTCGTGACCGACGAGCAGGCGCTCGCCAACGATATGCTGATCGAGCTCGAGTCCGCGGACGGCCGCGCGCCCCTGCGCCTGGCGCGCGGCCCCGTGCAGTTCAACGGCGAGCCCGTCGTCACCACCCGCGCGCCCCAGGCCTCCGAACATACCGAGACCTTCCTGATGGAACTGGGCCTGGACTGGGATCGGATCGAGACCCTCAAGGCCGCGGGCGTTATCGCCTGACGCTGGCTAGCGGACGCTCCACCTGTAATTGTCCAGTCGAAGTCCCGGAGGCGGTCGTGCAGTTCAGGGTGGATAGCCGCAATCAGCGAAGCAAGGCGGCGGTCTCCAAGCTCGGCGCGGTCCGCGAAGGCGTCTTGCGCAAGGATATGCCGACCTGGACCGGTTACATCCGAGATACGGTTCACTTCTCAATTCTCGATAGCGAGTGGCCGGAGGTCAGGCAGAAACTAGAACGCCGACTTGGCGGCGGAGGCGTCTGAGCCCGAGCGCCTCTTGCTGACGGGCGTGCCCTTTACGCCCCGCATGTAACGCCCGCGCCGGTCTGGGCGTCGAGGCGCTCTTGGTGGGGTTGCAATCCTCGATCGCCGCCCCAGTCTGGCGCGATGGAACGACAATCGCGCTTCGCCCGTCTGAAGGCTCCCGCCTACGGTCTCTTGTGCCTGGCCGTAACCGGTTTCTTTGTCTTGAGGTTGAACGAGGCGCTGGCGACCGGTTCGATCGCATTGCGCTACAGTCACATGGTCAGCCGAGCCATGAACCCCATCGGCTTCTGGCTTCAATTCTCCGTCTTCAGCCTGGTGGCCGCGATGTCCACCGTGTTCGCGGTGCTGCTCTTTCTTACGCCCCTGCTGAATCGCCAGGGGTCGCGAAAAGGTCGACCGTCCGATTTGTGACCGTGGCGAACAGCCGATGCCGGTCGGGCGTTCCCCGGTCCTGACCAGCACCAAGCCGCCGCCTCAGCCCTCCACCAGGCTCGGCCCCGGGGGGATCGCGTGCACCTTCGGGACAACCTCCTCGCCGAACCACTGCACGTTCTCCAGGAACGCCGCGCGGTTCGGGGCCGGCACGCCGCAGAACGTCCAGGTCACTCCCAGCTTCGCGAGTTGCCCCAGCTCATCCACCATGCGCTCGGCCGCGTCCCGCGTGCAGGCCTGCAGCTGGTTTTGCGGGCCGATGCAGATGTCGAACGGGCGGCTCCGGCCCACGCTCGCCAGTCGCCCGCGCAGGGTTTCGATCTTGGCCCGCAGGTCCTCGTGGCTGGTGATCTGGTCGGTCCCGGCGCGCTTGCTCATCGCCTCGCCTGCGAACATCGGCGACCAGCCGTCGCAGAGCTCGGCGGCCCGGCGCATCGCCCGCTCGCTGTTGCCGCCGGCCCAGATCGGCGGATGCGGCGTCTGCACCGGGCGCGGCCGGGGCAGATTCCCGCGTGCATTGAAGCCGCGCCCCTCGCGGACCACCTCGGTCTCGCCCCAGGCGGCCTTCATGGTCTCGATCGCCTCGTCCATCAGCGCCCCGCGCGCCGCGAAGTCGACGCCTAGCGCCTCGTACTCGCCCTGCAGGTAGCCGACGCCGGCGCCCATGATCAGCCGCCCGTCCGACAGCACGTCCAGCGTCGCCGCCGACTTCGCCGTCAGGAACGGGTTGCGATAGGGCAGCACCACCAGGTTGGTGTGCAGCTTCAGCCGCGTCGTCGCGCAGGCCACGAAGGCGAGCCCCGCGAACGGATCCAGCGCGTCATGCCCTCCGGATTGGCGCCAGACGGTGGTCGGGGCGGGATGCTCGGTGATGAAGCAGGCGTCGATTCCGGCCGCCTCGATCGCCTGCGCCATGGCGCGGACGGCGGCGCCGTTCTGGAATTCGACGCGGTCATCCACGTCCATGGGCATGCGAATGGACATCCTCATCGGCGTCTCCTCTCCTGGGTTTGCGTCGCGGTCGGCGCCAGGGCTTCGTTCGCCCCACAGTGGCGCCGTTGAAGCAGGACGAGAACAATGCAAGCGAGGATCGGCGAGATTCCTTGCCTGAACCGCTCCTCAGGCCTGTCTGATCTTGAGGCGATGAATTGGACCCAGCCATGCCCGACCTGACCTTGCGCGACCGGCGCATCGCCGTGCCGGAGAGCCGCGAGCTCGACCTCTTCAGCCAGATGCTGGAACGGCTCGGCGCCAGCGTCCTGCGCTGTCCGATGGTCAGGGTGCGGCCCCTCGATGAGACCGCCGACCTCGATCGCTGGCTGAGGGCCTTGGCCCAGTCGGGCCACGACGTGCTGGTGTTCTATACCGGCGTAGGGGCCGCCCATCTCGTCGCCGGGGCAGAGCGCCTGGGCCTGAAGGACGAGGTCCTGGCCGCCTTCAGCCGGGCGAAGCGGATATCCAGGGGGCCGAAGCCGGTGGCCGCGCTGCGCAAGCTGGGCCTCGGTGTCGACGCGCTGGCGGGTCAGCCCACGACCGAGGGCTTGCTTTCGCTGCTGGCTTCGATGCCGCTCGAAGGGCTCCGGGTGGGCGTCCAGCTCTACCCCGGCTTCGAGGATCATGCGCTGCGCCAGGCGATCCTGGACGGCGGAGCGCAATACGACCCGATCGTCCCCTACGCCTACGCCTCCGATGAACAGGATGGGCAGGTGGCCGCCCTCATCCGGGAGATGGCGGCCGGGCAGGTGGACCTGATCGCCTTCACCTCGACGCCTCAGGTCGGACGCCTCACGGACGTGGCGGCGCGGATGGGCCTTTCGCAGGCGCTGGAGCAGGGCTTCCAGAACACGCGGGTCGCCGCGATCGGCCCCGTCACGGCCCAGGCGCTCATTGAGGCCGGCGTGAAGGTCGACATCCAGCCGGCCGCGAACTTTCATCTCAAGCCGCTCGTGCTGGAGATCGTGCGCCGCCTGGGCGCGTCCGGCGCCTGAACGGTCAGGCCGCCACCCGCTCCCGCCGCCGGCCCGCCACGTAGCGGACGAAGCTCTCCGGCAGGTCCGCTTCGCTGATCTTGCGCATGTAGTCCGAGCCGGTCCGCCGCGACCAGCTCTCCTCGCCGGTGATGCGGCACTCCTCGTCATAGGGCCACACGATCAGCATGCGGTAGGTGAGGAGGTAGAAGCCGTCCGCGTCGTCCACCTGCGTTCCGGTGTCGATCAGGTCCTGCCCCCAGTGCACCGATCGGACCTGGCCCTCGGTGACGATGGCGTCGTCGCTGACCAGGATGCGTTCCTTGGTCGATTCCAGGCAATGCCGGCCCTTGCCGAAGATCTGCTCCTTGTAGAAGCGGACCACGTCGTCCATGCCCGTCGGGTTCATGCCCGGAGTTTCGATCGAGGACTTGTAGACCGGGTTCGGCCCCAGGGTGCCCAGGACCGCCTCGAGGTCCTCCTCGACCTCGCCCCGGGCGTGCTGCAGCAACCGCTCCAGCATCAGCTTGTGCCGCGGGTTCGTGGTCCGCGCGAGCTTTTCGGCGATGTCTTTGTAGGTGAGCGTCTGATCGATGATGGCCATGGGGTTCCACTCTCTTCCGGCGATGGCAACCTAAGCGCCCGCCGCCAGCTTGCTAAATCGCATTTAGCGACCGCAGGATGCCGCCACGGCATCGGCCGCCGCAATGCCGAGAGCGCAGGCCGTGTCCTGGGGAGGATGATGATGGCCGACATTCAAGAGCTCGCCGATCGACTCGCGATACGCGAACTGACCGACCGCTATACGCTGGGCGTGACCCGGCGCGACTGGGACGCCCTCGCGGCCTGCTTCCACGAGAACGCCCGCTGGCGCGCCTCGGTGGGGTACGATTTCCAGGGCCGTCCGGCCATCCGGGAGGGTCTGCGCCAGGTCGTCGAGGGCATGGAGTTTCTGCTGCAGATGACCCATGCGTGCGTCATCGACGACCTCACCCCCAACCGCGCCAAGGTGATGAGCGTGCTCAATGAATTCGGCCGGGCGGGCGGCGACGCCGGCGGCGTTTTCGTGCTGGGGATCTACTACGACACGGTCACCAAGTCCGGCGGTCGCTGGGCCTTTGAGGAGCGCAACTTCCAGCTGCACTATCTCGACGGGGCGTCGCCCCCGGGAACCGTGACGGTGGATTACAAGAACCAGCCGTAGGCTGCGCCCCCGCGCCTGAACAGGAGAGGCGACATGATCAAGGTCATCTTCCTGCTGAAGCGCAAGGACGGCGTCACCCACGCGCAGTTCCGCGAGCACTACGAGAACAGCCACGCGAAGCTGGGCCAGAAGTACTTCGGCCATCTGCTCACGGGCTATGTGCGCAATTACGTCGGCGAGGTGCGGACCGCCCGTAGCCTCGGCGTCCAGCCCATCGCCTGGGGCTATGACTGCATCACCGAATTCACCCTGCTGGATGAGAAGGCGTTGAACGAACTCTACGGGCTCTTCGCGCACCCGGTGATCGGCAAGGAATTCTACGACGACGAAGGCCGCTTCCTCGATCGCGACGCCGTGGTGTCGATCCTTTGCCGGGAAGGCGAGGTGGTCGACACCGGCCCAGGCGACGGCCACGGGACCCTGGCCCTGATGGGCGAGGCGGGCTGACGGGCGGGGAGCCTGGAGTTCCTAGCGCCTTGCGGAGATGAGGTGGGCCTGGATTTTGCTCTCGACGGGCCCCTGGCCGAAGCGCGCCTGGAGGGCGCGCTCCACGGCGGCCGTCACGCGGTCGAGGCCGTCCTTGTCGCGCGCCTCGATTTCATTCCGCAGGGGCGTGCCCCCACAAAAGCCGCGCGCGAGCTCCTCGGCCGGGAGCCGACCGGCGTCGAGCGTCACCGTCTCACTCACGACCTCACCAAAGCCCGCGGCGGCCACGTCGTCGCGCAGCTTGCCCGTGTCATGGCAGCCGTGGGGCGTGCGCGCGAAAAACTGCGGCGGGTCATCGGCGAAACAGGCGGCCGCGGCGTGATGAACGGTCTGCGCCACCGGATTGCTGGCCAGATCGTCCCAGACGCTCACGATATAGCGGCCATCTGGGCGCAGGACCCGCGCGGCCTCGGCATGCCCCGCCCTTTGATCGGGATAGAACATGACGCCGAACTGGCAGACCACGGCGTCGAAGCTTTGCGCCTCGAACGGCAGCGCCAGGGCGTCGGCTTGTCGCCAGGTCACCCGCGGCGAACGCAGTCTGCGAGCGGCGAAATCGAGCATCGGGGGGTTGAGATCAGTGGCGGTGATCGCCGAGCGTGAACCAAGGACGCGATCCAGTTCGCGCGTCAGAATCCCCGTCCCCGCGGCGACCTCGAGCAGGTCGCCCTCGAAGCCGGAGAGGCGCGCAGCCATCTCGCGCGCGAAGGGCTCGAACATGAATGGCCCGAGGATCGTGTCGTAAAGCTCGACGATGGAGCCCACGAAGAGATTGTCGCCGATAGCCATTGCGCTTCGCTCCCGAGGTTCAGCCAAGGGCCACGCAGTCTACAGCGGACTTCGCGAATGTCCGAGATCGCGCGCCCCCGTCAGTTCAGGCGGGTGAACTCATTACGCTTGATCAGCCACCCGCCACCCTCGCGCACCAGGGTCGCCTCGCAGATGACCAGCTCCACCAGCTTGCCGCCGTCTGTCCAGTTGGTGATCTCATTGTAGAAGCGCGCGCGCACCACGTCCTCGCTCTCCAGATAGTCGCAATGCAGATTGCCAAAGACGTGCCGCATGCGCCGGCCGCCCGCGCCGTCGAACACCATGTCGACAATGCCGCCCAGGGCCTCATGCCCCACCAGCGGCTCGGGGGTCGCGCCGGCGAAGACCCCGTCCTTCGCCCACAGGGCCAGCCACGCGCTGCGCTCGCCATGGTCGATGAGCCAGCAATAGCGGCCGAGTTGGTCGCTGATCGCGACATGGTCTTCCGTCGATACCCGCCGCATCCGATCAATCCCCTAGGCGGGCTGAAGCGCCCCACGAAGGCGGCAGGTTAGGGGCGCTCCGACAACGCCGTCAAATAGATCGAACCGCTCGGTACGCGTCCTTGACAGAAGCTGGTCCACGCTGAACCGTCCCCCCATGCGCGAGGAGCGATCATTCTGCCGCCTGTGCCTGGGGTTCTGCGGCGTGCGCCTGAAGCTCCACGACGATGGACGGCTGGCGGAGGTCCGGGGCGACAAAGAGCACGTGATGACCTCGGGCTATGCCTGCATCAAGGGCCTGGCCGCCGACGAGCTGCACAACGGACCGGATCGGCTGCTGCATCCCTTGAAGCGACAGGCCAACGGCGGCTTTGTTCCGATCCCGCTCGAAACGGCTCTCGACGAGATCGCGGAACAGGTCGCGCGGATGGTCGAGCGCGACGGGCCCGACAGCGTGGGCGCCTACAGCGGCACCCAGGCGGCGTTCAACGCGCCGCTGACCCCCATGTTGCGCGGCTTCATGCAGGGGCTCGGATCGAAGTCCTATTTCACCACCGCGACGGTCGACCAGTCGGCCAAGCAGGTCGCCATGGAGCGGCTGGGAACCTGGGGCGCCGGGCCGCACACCTGGGCGGACGCCGATGTCTGGATGTTCTTAGGGACCAATCCGCTGGTGTCGATCGTCGGCGGGGTCAACGGCTTCCACGCGCTGAACCCGGCCCGGCGCATCCGCGAGGCTAAGGCGCGGGGCATGAAGCTGATCGTCGTCGATCCGCGCCGCACCGAGACGGCCAGGCACGCCGACCTCCACCTGCAGATCCGGCCGGGCGAGGACGTGACCCTGGTCGCCGGCATGCTGCGGACCATCTTCCACGAAGGCTGGGACGACAGCGCCTTCTGCGCCTCGAACGTCCGCGGGATCGAAGCCCTGCAGGCGGCCGTGGAGCCGTTCACCCCGGCCTATGTGGCGGCCCGCGCGGGTATTTCTCCTGAGGAGCTTAGGGCCGCCGCCGCCATGTTCGCGCGCGATGCGAAGCGTGGATGCGCCTACACCGGCACCGGCCCCAGCATGTCGCCGCGCTCGAACCTGGCCGAGCACATGGTGCAGAACCTCAACGTGGTCTGCGGCCGCTTCGTGCGCGAGGGGGAGCCGATCGCCAATCCCGGCGTCGTCGGCGCGCGCCAGCCGTTCTTCGCGCAGGCCGTCTCGCCGCGACGCAGCTACGAATCCGCGCCGCGTGGGCGGGTGGGCGATTACAGCCTGCTGTTCGGCGAAATGATGAGCTGCACCCTCGCCGACGAGATGCTCCTGCCGGGCGCCGGCCAGATCAAGGCGCTGTTCGTGGCGGGGGCCAATCCGGTCGCGACCCTGCCCGACCAGCGCAGGGTCGTGCAGGCGTTCAAGGGGCTGGAGCTGCTGGTCTCCATCGAGCCGTACATGACCAGCACGGCCAAGCTCAGCCACTACATCCTGCCCCCGGTGCTGATGTACGAGCGGGCCGACCTGCCGCTGACGGCCCTGGAGCGGGCGCTCTATCCCGCGCCCTTCATGCAGTACACCAAGGCCCATGCGACCCCGCCGGCCGGCGCGGACGTGGTGGACGACTGGTATGTGTTCTGGGCGCTCGCCCACCGCCTCAGCGCCCAGATCGACTTCGACGGCGTTCCCCTCGGCATGTCCGAGCCCCCTTCCGCCGACGACCTGTTCGCGATCCTGCTGCGGCGGGGAGCGGTCTCGTTCGAGACGCTGAAGCAGCATCCGGGCGGCGCGGTCTTCGAGGTCGCTCCGCAGATCGCCGCGCCCGCCGGTCCGGGCGCCGGGCGTTTCGAGGTCGCGCCCGCCGACATCGTCGCCGACCTGGCGCAGGTCGCACAGGAAGGGCAGGGCGCGAGCTGTGGCGCCCCCCACACCCACCTGCTGGTGGTGCGGCGGATCCGCGAGACGATCAACACCCTGGGGCCGCACCTGACGGCGGTGAAGCGCCGCATGACCTGCAACCCTGTCCAACTGCACCCGGACGACATGGCCGCCCTGGGTCTCGGCGCCCATGCGCGGGTCGAGATCGTCTCCGACAGCGGCCGCATCCCGGCGATCGTCGAGGCGGACGAGAGCCTGCGCCGCGGCGTCGCCTCAATGGCGCATGGCTGGGGCGGCCTGCCGGACGAGGACCTCGACTATGCCCAGTCGGGCGCCTCCCCGACCCTGCTGATCGCCTCCGACCTGCGCGAGCCGATCAACGCCATGGCCCGCCTCTCCTCGATCCCGATCCACTTCGTGCGGGCGGGGTAGGGAGCCGGCTCCCGTCGCCAGCCGGCGGCGTCATGGCGGACCCGACCTCCCCCGCCGCTTTGCGGGGGAGGTCGAGCCTTCCAAGAACCGGACCTTTGAAATTTTCGCCACGGCTCGAAAGCGCGCCTTCCCACCCGCACTCACGCCAGCGGTTTGCTCATATCGACCCGGGTCGTCCCGCCGCCGACGTCCTCTTCGCGGTCGATCTGATAGCCGAGCTTCAGGTAGAGCCGCACGTTCTGCGCGAAACGCTTGTTCGTGTAGAGCCAGATGCGCTTGCGGCCGAGCGCCTGGGCGTTCGCCTCGGCGCGCGCCATCAGCACGGATCCGAGGCCGCGCCCCTGCGCGTCCGGCGCCACCGCGACGTTCACGATGAGCAGCCGGTCGCGCTGATCGACCGTCTCGATCAGGCCGGTCAGGACGGCGTCGACATAGAGCAGGTCGAACCGGTGGTTGCGCACGGCGGCTTCGTAGTCCGCGCCCATCGGTTTGGGTTCGCGCCCGATCACGGGGACCCACCTGGCGTAGGCCGCGCGGGTCAGGGCGCGGATGGCGCCCGCGTCATCCACGTCGGCGACGCGCCAGTTGATCGCCTCGTCCATCTGCATCCCCAGCCAACCCGGACTTCCACCGGGAGCAAATTCAGGTCCGCCAGGTGGAAGGCGGCCCGTCGGAACTGTAACTGTCGTGATGGCGATCCCAGAAGCCGTCGCTTGCGCCCATCGCGTTCCGCTACGCAAAATGCGCTGCGGCCGTTGCGATGCTGATCGGCCCGGGAATCGGGGAGGACGTGAGGCGGTGTCAGGCAAGGGCGCACGGCGCAGCACGGCGCGGCGATCGGCCCTCGCGACGGGGCTCACTTGAGCGCGGTCGACGGCGGGCGGCGCGGCCTGATCACCGCCGGCCTCATGGTGGCGACCTTCACCGGCGCGCTCGACATGACGGTGGTGAACGTCTCCCTGCCGCACATGCAGGGCAGTCTCTCGGCATCGGCCGAGCAGATCACCTGGGTTCTGACGTCCTACATGGTCGCCACGGCCGTCGCGACGCCGGTCACCAGCTGGCTCGCCGGCCGCGTCGGGCTGAAGGCCATGGTCCTCACCTGCATCGCCCTGTTCACGGCCACCTCGTTCCTCTGCGGCGTGGCGACCAATCTGGCCGAGATGGTCGGGCTTCGGATCTTGCAAGGCTTCGCCTTCGCGCCGATCCCGCCCCTGGCCCAGGCCGTGCTCCTGAAGATCAATCCGCCGGAGCGGATCGGGCGGGCGATGGCGGCTTTCACCATGTCCACGGTGGCCGCCCCGATCATCGGGCCCACCCTGGGCGGCTTCATCACCGAAACCCTCAACTGGCGCTGGTGCTTCTATGTGAACCTCGTGCCCGGGATCGCCTGTTTCCTGCTTCTCTGGTTCTTCATGCCGCGGGAAGCCACCGAGACGCGGCGTTTCGATTTCCTGGGCTACGGGTCCCTGGCCCTGTCGGTGGGCGCGCTGCAGCTGATGCTTGACCGCGGGCCGTCGCAGGACTGGTTCGGTTCGCCCGAGATCTGCGTCGAGGCGGTCATCGCTGCCAGCGGAATCTGGGTCTACCTGACCCACACCCTGACGGCGCGCCATCCCCTGTTCGATCCGGCGCTGGTGCGGGATCGCAACTTCGTCGTCGGCGTGTCGATCATGTTCCTGCTGATGCTGCTCCTGTTCGCCAGCGTCGCCCTCTTGCCGCTGATGATGCAGAATCTGCTCGGCTATTCGGCCACCTTCACCGGCCTGGTCAACATGCCGCGCGCCTTGGCGATGATGGCCATGCTGCTCATCGTCGGGCGGCTGGACGCGACGATCGACCGTCGCCTCCTGGCGGCGCTCGGCATGGCCATCCTGGTCTTCTCGTTCTGGCGCATGGCGAATTTCGACCTGTCGATGGGCTCGGACGTCGTCATGGAGGCGACGGTGATCCAGGGCTTCGGCCAGGGATTGATCACCGTGCCGGTCACCACCCTGGCCCTGGCCACCATCCTGCCGAACCAGCGGACCGACGCCTCGACCGTCCTCAACCTCATCCGCAGCGTCGGCGGCAGCGTCGGCGTCGCCGCGATGCAGGGGCTCATGGTCATCAACAATCAGGCGATGCACGCCTCCCTCGCCGGGCGCATCCGACCGGACGACCCTGTCGTGCGCGCGGGCCTGCCGCCCTCCCTCTGGCCCGACACCACCGCCGGCGCGCTGGCCCTGAACGCGGAGATCAACCGGCAGGCGGAGATGGTCTCCTTCGTGAACAACTTCTGGCTGATGATCATCGTGGGTATGTTCTGCGTGCCCCTCGTCTTCCTGCTGCGCCAGCCGCCCCGGCCCGCCGCGGCCGCGTCGGCCTGAATCGGATCGGGCGCTTAAGGTCGCCGCCCGACATGCACGGCGAGCCACGCTCCATACTTCTGCACATAGGCGAGCCGGCTCTGCATCGCCGACGCGCTCGCCCTTGCGGCGGTCTCGGCGTCCAGGTGCAGCATGAGCTGGAGCTGGTCCTTGAACTGCTCGGTGAAGCGGCCCTCGATCAGACGCGCCTCGACCGCCTGGACCAGCCGCATGCGCTCTGCCTGAGCCAGCGCGCAGTGCTTCAGGCGCCGGGCGATCTTGGCCCTGGCGCGATTGTGCCAGTGTCCCTGGCTCTCGGCGGTGAAGAACGCCAGGCACTCCTCGATCGCCGACGGCTCGCAGCCGGCGAGCTGGTCGATGAGCCGTTCCAGGCCGGCCTTCGGGTAGGCCGCGATGAGGTCGCCCTGCGCCAGCATGGTCGCCAGGGTCCGCGGCGTGTTTCGGCTATCCGGGACCGGGTAAGGCCCCCCCGCCGACGCAGGCTGCACCACGAACAGCATGAAATGATCCCTCAGGGCGAGCATGACCGGCTGCCAGGCCGCGTCGTCCGCCACCCGGGCCAGGGCGTCGGGCCCTGCATACTCCAGCCAATAGGCGAGGTTCAGGGGCCCGGAGACATCACGCCGCCGCGCCTTTTCGACCTGCCACGGCCAGGCTGAACCGCCCTGCAGCAAGGCCGCCTTCTGGACCTTCTCAAGGCTCAGCCACGCCTGCAGACCTTCGAGGCCCTCGATCGAAAGCGGAAAGCGGCTGTCGCGGAAGGTCGCCGCCGGTCCGGCGATCACGGCGTGCACGCCGGAAGCCGAAGCCTGCAGGCCGGCGACCATCTGCGAATTGCGAGCGACCCCGGCGTTCATGGCTGGCCCAGTCTCTCGCCCTCGTTCAGTCCGCGCCAGCCCAACTGCGAAACAGGTCGATGACGACCGCCAGGTCCAGCGGACCGCAATGGGCTTGGAAACGCCTGTCCTTCACCTCGCAGACCCACCAGCTTCCGAGTCCCCGCCACGCCTCCAGGTTCTCGCTGGGCTGGCCATGCTCCACCCGCGCAAAGGCTTGGTCTTCAAGTTCCGTGTCGCGCAGGTCGATCGTCAGGCTCCAGCCTGGATTATCGAGCGTCTCGACCTTTACGCCGCAGTCGTGTTCCCAATCGCCGTCGCATTGGGCGAGGTACCAATCCAGCAACCAGGCGAGCGGGTCTTTGCGGGCCATGCCTAGGAGCTACCGCAGGCCTGCAACGGCGACAACTGGCGTGAGTGTGGCGGCGCGCTCGCCTTCTGATCCCTGGCCGGACGGCCGATAATGTACGATCCTGGCAACGGATGACTTGCGAGGTCCGACTGATGCATGACGTCGCCGTTCTCGCCCTGGATGGCGTGGCGCCCTTCGATCTGGGCGTTCCATCGCTGGTGTTCGGCTCGGCCAGAACTGAGGCCGGCGCGCCTCTGTACCGGGTGGACGTCTGCGGTGAGACCCCGAGGGTCCGCACCATGACCTTCGATCTCCACGCACCGTTCGGCCTGGAACGGCTGCGGGACGCCGACACGGTGATCGTTCCCGGCGGCGAGAACATGGACAGGGCGTTCTCCGAACCGGTCCTTCGCGCGCTCAGGGAAGCGGCGGCCCGCGGCGCGCGGGTCGGCTCCATCTGCACGGGCGCCTTCGCACTCGCCGCCGCCGGCCTCCTGGACGGACGGCGGGCCACCACGCACTGGTCCGCGACCGAGGCCTTCGCGCGGCGCTTCCCCGCCGTCAGGGTCGATCCCGACGTCCTCTTCGTCGACGAAGGCGCGGTGGTGACGGCGGCCGGGGCTTCGGCCGGGCTCGACATGTGCCTGCAGCTCGTGCGCCGCGACTTCGGCCAGGCGGTCGCCGCGCACGCCGCGCGCATGGCGGTGGCGCCTCTGGATCGCGACGGCGGCCAGACGCAGTTCATCCGTCGCGAGACCCCGACCTCCCGCGCCAGCCTTGCGCCGCTGCTGGAATGGATCTCGGCCCATTGCGGGCAGCCGCTCGACGTCGCCACGCTCGCCGCACACGCCGGGCTCAGCGTCCGCACCTTCGCCCGGCGTTTCCGCGAACAGACCGGCACGACGCCCCTGCAGTGGCTGCTGGCCGCGCGGGTCAGGTCCGCCCAGCAACTGCTCGAATGCACGCCGAAGCCGATCGAGGAGATCGCGTCGGCGTGCGGCTTCGAGTCCGCCACCGCCTTCCGGGCGAGCTTCCAACGTCGCGTCGGCGTTGCGCCCTCCGACTACAGGCGGCGCTTCAACGCCAGCGGTGCGCCGCCCGTGGGTCGCCGCCCCCGCGCCAGCCGTGGGGATCTTGTCGCCTGACGCCGCGCCTTGGCAGGAAACTGGCGTAGTTTGTCATTTCTGCCACTCACAGCTCGGCGGAGATGGCGCCAAAGTCACTGGCGACGACGGGCCTGATCCCCCTGGGGATCGCGGGAGGAAACGACAATGGATGACGGCGGTCCCGTCCTTTCGGTCCCCGAGCATGTGCCCGCCTCCAGGGTCGTGGACATCAACGTCTACGACTACGAGGTCCATGACGGCGACGCCCAGATGTCGCTGCGCGCGGCGGTTCGTCAGAAGGGCGCGGCGGACATCGCCTGGAGCCCGTACAACGGCGGCCACTGGCTGCTGACCCGCGCCGACGTCATCGACCGGGTGGTCAACGACGCCGAGCGCTTCTCGAACCGCTACATCGGCGTGCCCAAGGAACTGAACCCGGTGCGGATCTTCCGGCCGTTCCAGATGGACCCGCCGGAGCACATTCCCTACCGCCACCTGATCTCCGGCGCGCTGTCCCCCCGCGCGGTCCAGCAGCTCAGGGGGAACGCCCGCGACCTGACGGTGCGGCTCATTGAGGAGTTCAAGCCGCGCGGCGAATGCGAGTTCGTCACCGACTTCGCCCAGCACATGCCGATCGAGATCTTCATGTCGATCGTCGGCCTGCCGGAGTCCGACCGCCTGCCCCTGCTGGCCATCGCCGAGAAGATCGGCCGGCCGAAGTCCGATGACGAGCGGATGCAGGGCTATGCGATGCTCGACGACTACATCATCGGGCTGATCGCCGAGCGCCGCGACGCCGGGGAGGGGGACTTCACGGGCCAGCTCTGCCTGGCGGAAATCGACGGCAAGCCGCTCTCGCAGGATGACCTCATCGGCGTCATCGCGCTGGTGATGATCGCCGGCCTCGACACGGTGGCGGGCATGCTCGGCTATTTCGCCCGGTTCTTCGCCCGCAATCCGGAGCGTCGGGCCGAGCTGCGGGCAGACCCGAGCCTCATTCCGGGCGCGGTCGAGGACCTGCTCCGCCGCCACGGGCACACGGTCATGGCGCGCGAGGTGCGCGAGGACCTCGTGCTCGACGGCGTCGCCATGAAGAAGGGCGACATGGTCGTGGCCCCCATCTCCCTGCACAACCTCGACGACGCCAAGTTCGAAGATGCGCTTCAGGTCGACTTCCGGCGCCCGCGCAAGCCCCCGCATGTCAGCTTCGGCGGCCAGGCCCACCGGTGCCTCGGCGCCATGCTGGCGCGCACGGAGCTGCAGATCTTCCTGGAGGAGTGGCTCACCCGCATCCCCGACTACGACATCAAGCCCGGCTTTGAGCTTGGCAGCCGCACCCGCGTGACGGCCGTGATGCCGAGCCTGCCGCTGGTCTGGGACGTGGCGTGAGGCGCTGGCAGTGCTTCTTCTGCGGCTTCATCTACGACGAGGCCCTGGGCTGGCCTGACGAGGGCATAGAGCCCGGAACCCGCTGGGAGGACGTGCCCGACGATTGGGGCTGTCCGCAGTGCGGCGCGCTGAAGAGCGACTTCGAGATGGTCGAGATGGCCTAGGTGCCTCCGGACCGAAATCAGTTTTGACGGGAGTTGTGAATATGGACCTCATCGGCAAGGTCGCCATCGTCACGGGCGCAAGCGCTGGGACCGGGCGGGCCTACGCCCTGGCGCTGGCCGGGGCAGGGGTGACGGTGGTCGCCGCGGCGCGGTCCCTCGGACGCCTCGACCGTGAGGCGCCGGCGCGTAACACCCTGGCGGAAGTGGTGCAGGCCGGACAGGGGCTGCCCGGGCGCATCTACGCGCAGGTCTGCGACGTCGCGGTGGAGGCCGACATCGCGCGGATGACCGAGCACGCGGTCGTCAATTTCGGCCGTCTCGACGTCCTGGTGAACAATGCCGGCATCTATCCCCATCACCCCGCCCTTGGCGTCACGACCGAGGAATGGGACCTGAGCATGCGCGTGAACGCCCTGGGGCCGTACCTGGCCATCCGGCACGCCGCGCCGCACATGATCCGCCAGCGCTCAGGCAGCATCATCAATATCACCTCGGGGTCGGCTGAATTCCGGCCGAAGGGCCACTTGGCCCATGATGATTTCCTCACCTACGGCGTCTCGAAGGCCGCCTTGAACCGCCTGACGACCTACATGGCGGAAGAGCTCAAGGAGCATGGCCTCGCCGTGAACGGCCTCAGCCCCGGCGCCGTGGTCACGGACACCTTCGCCGCGAGCTTCCCGGACGAGGTCGCCTCGGTGACTGCGAGCGGTTGGGGCAAGCCGTCGACACCAGAGGTGATGGGGCCCGCGCTTCTTTACCTGGCCCGGCAGTCCGCCGCGACCATGACCGGGCAGCTCGTTCACACGGACGAATTCGGCAAGAGCTGGCCATGAACGCCGCCTCGCGCCCCCGCACAATCTGGAGCATCGCATGAAGGCCCTGATCATCGGCGCCACCGGCTATGTCGGCTCGGCCATCGCGCGCAATTTCAAGGCGCACGGCTACGAGACCCACGGCCTCGCCCGCAATGCGCAGAACCCGTCCGCTCTTGAGGCCGCCGGCGTCACCCCGGTTCAAGGCGACCTGAACGACCTCGCGCATCTGGCGGCGCTGTCGAAGGGGTATGACCTCACCGTGCTCGCCGGCCTGGGCGAGCGAAACCAAGAAGCGGCGACAGTTTCGGCCTTCATCGAGGCCTGCCGAGGCTCGAGGCGGCGCTTCATCTACACGTCCGGCACAGGCGTCCTCGGAATCGAAGCCCGCGACGGCCGTTGGAGCGACTACGCCTTCGAGGAGGACGACCCGTTCCCCTTTCCCGGCGGCTTCACTCGCGCCTGGCGCCTCGAAGCCGAGAACCTCGTCCGCAAGGCTGGCGCAGAAGGCGTCCACGCCATGGTGCTGCGCCCGCCGCTGATCTACGGCCACGGCGGCAGCGTACAGGTCCCGGCGATCTTCCAGTCGGCGCAGAAGACCGGCAAGGCCTGCTATGTCGGCCACGGCCTGAACCTCTATTCCAACGTCCACGTCGACGATCTGGCCGAGGCCTATCGTCTTGCGGCCGAGAAGGGCGCGCCTGGCGCGCTCTATCACACCGTCTCCGGAGAGGCGGACTTCCGCTCCATCGCCGAGGCCGTCGCCGTCGTCATGAACTGCGAGACCCGCAGCGTGACCTTCGGTGAAGCCTGCGGGATCTGGGGCGAGCTGGTGGCGGGCGCCGCTCTGGCGGTGAACAGCCGCTCGGTTCCCCGCCGCACCCGCGACGAGCTTGGCTGGGAACCCATGCATCTTGATCTCATTGAGGACATCCGCAGCGGCTCCTATCGCGAGCGATATGCGCCGTCTCCACGGTAGGAGGAACAGATGCCCCAGCCGCAGCCCTTCGCGCCGCACGTCTCCGACGCCGTGCTGCAGGACCTCAAGCGCCGCCTCGACAACGCCCGCTGGGCCCCGGAATTCGGCAATGACGACTGGGCATACGGAACCAACGGCGCCTACCTGAAGGAGCTGGTCGAATACTGGCGCACGCAATTCGATTGGCGGGCGCAGGAAGCCAAGATCAACGCCTTCCAGCACTACCGTGTCGAGCTCGACGGAATCCCGATCCACTTCATCCATGAGCGGGGCAGGGGGCCGAAGCCCATCCCGCTCATCCTCAGCCACGGCTGGCCCTGGACCTTCTGGGACCTGAAGGAGATCATTCGCCCGCTCGCCGATCCTGCCGCGTTCGGCGGCGATCCGGCCGACGCCTTCGACGTGGTCGTCCCTTCCCTGCCGGGCTTCGGCTTCTCCGCGCCGCTGACCAAGCCGGGGATCAACTTCTGGCGGACGGCGGACCTGTGGCTCGCCCTGATGACCGAGGTGCTCGGCTATGAGCGGTTCGGCGCCCAGGGCGGCGACTGGGGGGCGCTCGTCACCTCCCAGCTCGGCCACCGCTACGCCGACCGGCTCATCGGTCTGCACCTGACCAATACGATCCCGCTGCACATGTTCAGCGGCGAGCGGAACTGGGACTTGCGCGCCGGCGACAAGCTGCCGGACGACCCCGCAGCGCGCGCGGCTTCCCTCGCCCGGCAGCGGAAGTTTGCAAGCCACGTCTCCGTCCAGGTGCTGGATCCGCAGACCCTCGCCTGGATGGCCCATGACTCGCCCGTGGGGCTCTGCGCCTGGCTCCTGGAGCGGCGACGCGCCTGGAGCGACTGCGGCGGCGACGTCGAGCGCCGGTTCTCCAAGGACGATCTCCTGACCAACATGACGCTCTATTGGGCCACCGAGACCTTCGCGACTTCAGTCCGCTACTACGCCGAAGGCGCGAACCACCGCTGGGCGCCGTCGCACCCGCGCACGCCGGTCGTGGAGGCGCCGACGGGTGTCAGCTTCTTTGTGCCGGACTCCGGGCCCGGGCCGACCGAGCAGCACAAGGCCTATTACAACCTCGTCTATGCCCGGGAGCATCCGACCGGCGGTCACTTCGCTCCGGCGGAGGAGCCGGGCCTGGTCATCGAGGACATCCGCGCCACCTTCCGTCCCCTGCGCACCTGAACCCGCGCCTGGGCTCTGCCGTAACAAAAACCGTCACGGCCGGCGCCCGCTTCCCGCTTTTGATAATCATCCGCATTGCAATGCCTGGTGGTCGCAGTTAAGAGCGCTTCGCAATATCAGTTTGTGGACGGCGGGGCGGGCGATGGCTGGCGGGCAAATGGGCGTGGTGGCCTATCGACGGACGCGGGCGCGTCTCGTGGGGGGAGCGGTCATTGTCGCCGGCGCGGCGAGCTTGGCCGTGGGCGCTCAGGCGGATGAAGCGACGACGACGGCCATCACCGACCTGTCCGGCGTCACCGTGACCGGGCGCGCCTCTCCCCTGGCGGCCGAGACCGGCCTGTCGATGCTGCCGACCACGATCCAGGACCTGCCCCAGGCCGTCAGCGTGATCGGCCAGGCCCAGCTCAAGGCCCAGGGCGTCAACACCCTGGAAGGCGCCCTGCGCAACGTGCCGGGCATCACCATCGCCATCGGCGAAGGCGGCACGCTCAGCGGCGACCAGTTCAAGATCCGCGGCTTCGACGCCAAGGACGACGTCTATGTGGACGGCCTGCGCGACTTCGGGTCCTACACCCGCGACAGCTTCAACTATGAAGAGGTGCAGGTCCTCAAAGGCCCCTCGGGGGCCATGTTCGGCCGGGGCACCACCGGCGGGGCGATCAACACCCTCTCCAAGCAGCCGAAGCTGGCGAATTTCGTCACGGCGGACGGCTATGCGGGCTCCGGCGACTACTATCGCGCCCTGGCCGACATCAACCACCAGTTCGGCGCGACCACCGCGGTGCGGCTGAACCTGATGGGCAACGACACCGGCGTCGTCGACCGCGACCACATCTATTCCAGGCGCTGGGGCGCGGCGGTGACGCTGGCGACCGGCCTTGGGACCGACACCACCGCCTCGATCAGCTACCTGCACCAGCACAACAAGGGTCGGCCCGACTACGGGATCATCATCGTCCAGCGTCCCGGCGACATCATCGCCAAGCCGGCCAGCGAATATGGGGTCGGCGTCGAGCGCTCGACGTTCACGGGCTACCTCAACGACGTGGACCGCTCGGACGCCGACATCGTGACCGTGCGGCTCAGCCACCGGGTCAATGACAAGGTCATCCTGAACTCCGACACCCGCTACGGCGTCTATTCGCGCTACTTCCAGTATTCGACCCTGGACCAGTGCAACGCCGCCTGCACGACGGCGCTGTTCGACGGCAATCCGGCGACCGAGGCGTTCGGCGGCAACGGCGGCCAGGGTCCCTATGACATGGACGCCTGGGGCCTGCAGAACATCACCACGGCGCGGATCGACTACGATCTGGGAAGCCTGAAGAACCAGCTGATCCTCGGCGTCGACCTGTCGCGCCAGGAGAACGACAAGCTGATCTACGCCTACGCCCTGCCGGCGGGCTTTACGACCCGGCCGGCGATCCCGCGCCCGCTGGTCAATCCGAACCCCAATTTCCCCGCGGGTTATGCGGTGTTCCGCGCCGTCCCGGGCCAGAACATCAGCTGTGTGGGTTCGGCCAACTGCACCACGGTCGTGAACGGGGCGACGGTGTTCACCAACACCCTGGGCACAGCGACGCAGGACAGTTCCGGCAAGTCGACCGACGCCGGCGTCTTCCTGACCGACCGCCTGTGGTTCAGCGACCAGCTGTCGGTGATCGGCAGCTACCGGATCGACCGCTACACCGCCGAGCTTAATTCGCTATTTTTCAACAATACGAGGACCGACATCAAGGTGAAGCCGACGCTGAAGAGCCCGCGCCTCAGCGTGGTGTTCGAGCCCAGCGACGACCAGACCTTCTACGCCTCATGGGGCAAGTCGCAGACACCGCAGGGCACCTCGATCGTCGGCTCCGGCGCGGCGCTGGCGGTCACCACCAAGGACCTCAAGCCCGAGAACAGCGAGATCTGGGAAGCCGGGGCGAAGGTCCGCATCCCGTCGACCCACCTCTATGCGACGGCTTCGATCTTCAACATCAAGAAGGACAACACCCTGCAGACCGATCCCGACACCGGCTTCCTGCAGGCCCAGTCGGGCGAGCGGCAGCAGGTCAAGGGCGTCGAACTGGGCGTCACCGGCAACCTCAACCCGGCCTGGACGGTCAGCGCCGGCTACACCTATCTCGACGCGAAGATCAAAGAATCCTTCACCAACTGCGCCGTGCCCACCAGCACCACCGGCACGCCGACCGGCATCGTCTGCCCCGTGGGCGTGACGGCCGCCATTCCGGTCCTGAACACGATCGCGGTCGGCCGGCAGGTGACCTTCGTGCCGAAGCACTCCGCCACCCTCTTCACCACCTACGACCTCGGCGAGGTGATGGACGGGCTGACGGTCGGCGGCGACGTCATCTACCAGAGCAAGCAGAACGTCGCCTACACGCCGCGCAGCGTCAGCTACGCCGATCGCGCCACGCTCACGACGCTCCGCCAATCCGAGGTCCCGGCGAACGTCACGGTGGACGCCTTCGCCAGCTACCGGTTCGGCGCTTACACGGTCGCGCTCAATGTCTATAACCTGACCAATCGGTTGAACTACACGCAGGTCTTCAGCAACAGAGCCGTGCCCGCGGCTGGTCGCACCTTCATCCTGTCCCTGGGCGCGGCCTTCTGACTACGGAGATCCCGGACGATGCTGGTGCAGATCGAAGGCGTCCTGACCGCCGATGAGGTCGCGCACTGCCGCAGCGTTCTGGAGCGCCTGGACTGGGCCGACGGCAGAGCTACGGCCGGGACCCAGTCGGCTGAGGCCAAGCACAACCTCCAGGTCCCCCAGGACGCTCCGGAGGCGCGCGACCTGGGCGAGATGATCCTGGGCGCGCTGGGCAAGAACCCGACATTCGTCTCGGCGGGCCTGCCCCTGCGGGTCTATCCGCCACTGTTCAACCGCTACGACGCGGGCATGGCGTTCGGCGCCCACGTCGACAATTCGATCCGCTTTGCGGGGCCCGTGCGCTACCGCACCGACCTGTCGGCGACCCTGTTCCTCAGCGATCCGGACGACTACGACGGCGGCGAACTGATCGTCGAGGACACCTATGGCGAGCACGCGGTGAAGCTCGCGGCCGGCGACCTCATCCTCTATCCGGCGTCGAGCCAGCACCGGGTCGCCCCAATCACCCGCGGCTCGCGCTGGGCGGCGTTCTTCTGGGCCCAGTCCATGGTCCGCTCGGACGAGCGCCGCGCCCTGCTCTATGAGATGGACGGGGCGATCCAGGCCCTGACCCCGATGGTCGGCCAGACCGCGGCCCCGGTGATCAGCCTCACCGGCCTGTATCACAACCTCATCCGCATGTGGGCGGACGTCTGACGGCGACTTTCCAAGTCCCGTATCGGGGGAAAGGAGTGAAACGCGATGGCCGGCAAGACGCCCAAGACGTCGATGAAGGTCGCGAAACCGACCCTCCTCGCGGGCGGCAACCCTCAGATCGCCAAGGGCGACGGGGACGCCCCCGTGCAGGCCTACATCGCGGCCATGCCGGGCTGGAAAGGCGAGGTCGGACGCCGCCTCGACGCGCTCATCGTCGGCGCCGTCCCCGGCGTGCGCAAGGCGGTCAAATGGAACTCGCCGCTGTACGGCATCGAGGGTCAGGGCTGGTTCCTCGGCGTCCATACCTTCACAAAGTCCGTCAAGGTGGCCTTCTTCCGCGGGGCGTCGCTGCGCCCCGTCCCGCCCGGCGCATCCAAGAGCAAGGACACGCGCTATCTCGACATCCGTGAGGGCGCCCTGCTCGATGAAGCCCAACTGGCCGACTGGGTGAAGCAAGCCAGCCAATTGCCCGGCGAGCGAATGTGAGCGGGCGACGCGCGACAACAGAAGGGGACTGCGACCATGAAGACAAGCGGCTCGGAGGAAGGAGCGGGAGGAGACTCTCCCTCTCAGCTGATCGATGCGAGGATCAAGGCGCTGAGCGATTGGCGGGGCGAGACGCTCGCTAGGGTCCGGACGCTCATACGTCAGGCCGACCCCGAAGTGGTCGAGGAGTGGAAGTGGAGAGGCGTCCCGGTGTGGTCGCACGCCGGCATCATCTGCACTGGCGAGACGTACAAGGCCGTCGTGAAGCTGACCTTCGCCAAGGGCGCCGCTCTGGATGACCCTTCAGGCCTCTTCAACTCCAGCCTCGACGGCAACACCCGGCGCGCCATCGACATCCACGAGGGCGAAAAGATTGACGAGGCGGCGTTGACGGCGCTCGTTCGCGCCGCCGTGGCGCTGAACACGTCCAAGGCCAAACGCTAGAACACCCCGATCGCCAGGCCCGCCGCCAGGGTGGCGCCCAGTTCGCGGCAGCGGTCGAGATCGGCCCGGCCGATCTGTTTGGGGGCCAGGATCCTCTCAGGCGTCTGGGCGTGGGTGCACACGATGATCGGCTCGGCGACGGACTTGAGCCGCCAGCCGGTGACGATGCGCTCGATCTGGCGCACGGCGTTCGTCCCGTCGCTGCCGGCGCAGACCATGAGGGCGTAGGGGCGGCCCTCGATGCGCCCCAGGACCGGATAGTAGCAGCGGTCGAAGAAGTCCTTCATCAGCCCGGCCATCGCCGCCAGGTTCTCCGGGCAGGCGAAGATGTAGCCGTCGGCCGCCAGGAGGTCGTCCGGCCCCGCCTCGACGGCGCGCAGGGATCGCACCGCCACGTCGGGCTCGCCGCGTGCGGCCTCGTCGGCGGCCTGCGCCATCTGGCCGGCGCCGCCGGTCAGGGTGTGGTGGACGATCAGCAGCGCCCTCACATCGCCCCTCTAATCGACATGGACCTCACGAAGCGACGGCGGACCCGAGGGCATCTTCCCCGCCTTGAGGAACATGAGCATCGGAAGGAGCGCCAGCGAGCTGAGGGCCATCCAGGCGAACACGGAGGTGTAGGCCAGCATCGCGCCTTGCCGCACGACCTCGGCGTTCACCGCTTCCAGGGAGCCGGTTCGTCCGTCCAGCAGGTTGGGCATCGCCCAGCCGATGACGGGATCTGCGGGCGACAGCCTGGCCGAGAGGGCCTCATGGGCGACGGCGTTCTGGTGCAGGAGGCCGCCCTGCATCAACGCGATGCCGATGCTGCCGGCCACGGTGCGGAACATGGTCTGGAACACCGCCCCCTCGGTGCGATGGCTGACGCCAAGGGTCGCATAGGCCAGCACCGCCAGTGGGTTGAAGATGAGGGCCTGGCCCAGGCCCAGGAAGAAACCGGTCGCCTCGATCTCCCTCGACGTCATCGAGAGGTCGAAGGCGCTCATGTAATAGAGCGACCCCGCCATGATCGTGATGCCCGCGGCGATGATGGTGCGGGGGCCGAAGCGTGTGGCGAGCCACGGCCCGAAAACGAAGGAGAGCAGCGAGCCGAAGCCCCGGGGCATGCTGGCGTAGCCGCTCTGCATGGCCGAGTAGCCGAGCAGTTGCTGCATCATCGTCGGGAGAAGGGCCGTCGTCGCCAGCGCGACCGCCGACACGGCCATCTGGAAGCCGGCGCCGGTGACGAAATTGCGGTCCCGGTACAGATCGATGTGAAAGAACGGATTCTTGGCCGTGATGGTCTGCATCACGAAGACATAGAGCCCGCACGCAGCGACCATCGCCTCGATCCAGATCTCAGGCGAAGAGAACCAGTCCTGGCCCGGCCCCCGGTCGACCATCAGCTGTGCGCCGGCGGTGAGCAGCACGAGGGCGGTGAAGCCCAGGAAGTCGAACGGTCGCTCCTTTCCGCCCACGTCGCGCTCGAGCGCCGGATAGACCATGGCGAAGGCCAGCACGCCGATCGGCAGGTTGATGTAGAACACCCAGCGCCAGGAGATGTTTTCCGTCAGGAAGCCGCCCACGACGGGGCCCATGATCGGCCCGATCATGATGACGGCGCTCCAGATCGCCATGACCCGCGGCAGCAGCCACTGGGGCCACATGTCGACAAGCGCGGCCTGAGTCAGCGGCATCACCGCGGCGCCGGCGATGCCCTGCAGCAGTCGCAGGATGACCATTTCCGGCAGGCTCGTGGCGACCCCGCAGAGCATCGAGACCAGGACGAAGGTGACGATCGAGATCAGGAAGAGCGGGCGGCGCCCGAACTTCAGCGACAGCCAGCCGGACAGCGGGGTCATCACCGCCACGCCCAGGATGTAGGAGGTCAGCACCCAGGTCATCTGGTCCTGGGACGCCGACAGGCTGCCCTGCATGTGCGGGAGCGCGACGTTGGCGATCGTCGAATCCAGGACGTTCATCAGCATGGCGAGCATCATTCCGCCCGTCGCGATGAGACGCATCAGCAGGCTCTGGCTCGACGTCATGGATGCTCGCTTCCCCCTTTTCCCATCGCCGCCTGGGCGCAACGAGCACTGGTCCGCTTCGGAACCGCCTTCTGCGATGCCCGAAAGCGCCCTCGGACGCCAGCGCGGATCGTATGCGCCGCGCGCGCCGGAGGCGAGGGCCCAGGAGGCTGACCGGCGCATTGAAGGTCGGGGCAGGGACGCCCGCCGTTGCGTGCTAGTCTGCGCTGTCCAAAGGGAGGAATGGCGATGGACCGTGTGATCCAGATCTTGAGCCAGGCCTGCGGCCAGACCTTCGACATCGACACGCACTTCAAGGCGAACCGCTACCTGAGCAACGACCAGCTCCGCGAATGGGCGGGCTACCTGATGTTGCGCCGCGCGGGCGAGGCGCCCGGCGTGCCGGTCGGCATGGCGCACATGCAGTTCCTGCGCGAGACGCTCGACCGAGACCGCATCAACGAACTGTTCCGCGAGGCCCGCAAGACCGACCCGCGCCTGGACGCCTGGCTCGGCGAGCGCTACGTCCCGCGCTACGACGAGGCCGCCCTCCAGCACTTTGCGCCGGGAACCTTCGGGCGGCTCATCCACGACAACGTCGTCGCCAGGAACTTCAAGCTCGACATGTCCGAGCATCTGCCCCTGGAGACCGACCTCGACTTCTGGATGGTGCGCGGGCTGCAGACCCACGACCTGGAGCACATCCTTGGCGGCTCCCAGTTCAACATCATCGGCGAGATGCTGCCGCACATGATGCGGTACGGCTTTTCCTTCCGCTACCTGCCGGCGGAGCTGGCGGGCCTCCTGAGCACCTCGCTCTACCTGATCACCATGTCCCATGTGATGAGCGCCATGCTCCACACCCCGAACATCTTCCCGACCCTGTTCGGACGGATCAATCAGGGATGGGTGATCGGGCAGACCTCGGGCCCCTATTTCTTCGCCAGGTTCGAGGACTATTTCCACCTGCCGCTGGCCGAGGCGCGGCGTGCGCTCGACATCAACAATGTCGACGAGGCCGACACCGCCGAGGCCTCGCAACTCCTGCTCTCGCAGAACAAGGCCGCCTGAGGTCGACCGTTGCCGGCGCCGCGTTTGCGACGATAGGGTCAGGTCCTCCACAGAGAGGGAGGGTAAGATGACCTCAGCCGACGACGCCCTCGCGACGCTGATCGCGAAGGACGAGATCCGCGAGCTCGCCATGCTCTATTCCCGCGGGGTCGACCGCAAGGATCTGGAGCTCCTGGCGACGCTCTACACCGCCGACGGCGTCGACACGCACGGCAAGTACTACCAGGGCTCCGCCGAGGGCTACATCAGGTTCCTGGCCGAGAGCCTGCCGCACTTCCCCTACAGCGGACACCACATCTGCAATCATCTTGTCTCGGTGTCCGGGGACGAGGCCGAGGGCGAGGGCGAGGTCTATGTGGTCGCCTACCACATCATCCCCGACGGCAAGGGCGGCTACGTCGAAGACATTCAGAACGTCCGCTACCTGGACCAGTATCGGAAGGACGACGGGCGCTGGAAATTCGCCGCCCGCAACGTCGTCTTCGACATGCATACGGTCCGTCCCTATCCGACGTCGGATGGTCCCCCGTCTGGCGGGCGCGAGGACATGAGCTACGACGTCCTGGCCAGCCGGCTCTTCGCCCGCGGCCCGCGCGCCTAGGGCGTCATCATGCCGTGAAGGAGGCGAGCGCCTCGTTCTCGTCGGCGCACAGCCGGACCAGGTTGTCGAAGCCGGAGGTCTCGAGGATCTCGCCGACGGCGGCGTTCGCCTCGCAGATGCGGATTTCGCCGCGCGCGTTGTTGAGCAGTTTCGCCGCGACCAGGATGCTCCGCAGCCCGGCGCTGGCGATGAATTCCAGGCCACGCAGGTTGAGGATCACCTTCTTCGTCCCGCTCTGGGCGACGCGCACAAGGTCGTCATAGGCCTGTCCCGCCGTAGTGCTGGTCAGACGCCCGGACATATAGACCAACGTTACACCTTCAGATTCCTTGGTTTCTATTTCCACGTTGCTTCTCCAGGCGGAGGATCAATGGGTGTAAGCATATGTCGAGCTAGGCCCGTATCAGTTCGATCCGTCGCGCTCCAGACATCCCGCGCCATTCACCCATGCGTTCTACGCAGATGATGACTTTCCAGCAGTTGGTAGCCTTCTCTGCGGCAGAACTCAGGGCGCGTCCCTCAGCGGCGCGCCCTCACCCTCGCGCCCTGGCGCGATTGTTGCGCGGCCCGTGCTCCAGGTCGGCCAGGCCCAACGCTTCCAGGATCGGCGTCACGTAGTTGGCGAACCGGCCCCGATAGCCTTTGCGCAGGCCGTAATAGCCGCCGACGGGATTGTCCGGCGCGCGCGCCCAGGCCTCCACCGTGCCGTCCGTCACCGGCTTTCCCTCGTCCGCATTGCCGAGGGCGACCCAGTCCGCGCGCGCCCTGAGCATGGCGTGCAGATCCTCGATCGCCCGCGCCTGATAGGACAGCCTAGTCGTCCCAACCTGCACGTTCAGGACCTCGCCCTCGCGCCAGGCCTGGTAGCTCGACCCCAGGGACGGCGTCTGCAGGACCCACGGATCGTCCGCCGTTCCGCCGCCGGATGTGGTGGTGGTCATCGCGCATCGCTCCCAAAAGCACGCTCAGCCTTATGAGGCGCCTTCCGTGACGTCTTGGCCATGCCCGCCGTGGTTGCGATGCGGACGCGGCGGAGGCGGCGCCTATTTCAGGTAGGTGCTCTCGAATTTCTGCTGCCAGGACCCTCGTTCGCCGCGGGGGACCGAGTAGCTGTCCGACTTTTCGCCGAGGTCCTGAGAGGGGCCTTCGAAGACGCGCGCGGCCAGGTCGCGGGAGGACTGACGGCCATCCAGGGGGTCGATAATCCGCCGGTCGATCCGCCAGCCGTCCTTTCCGCGCGACAGGTAGATCCGCGAAATGTTGAGCCGCAGCATCACCGGCTCGCCCTCGCGGCGGCCGAGGATGATGCTGTAATTGGTGGCGATGGCGCGGTCGCCGTCGAGCTCGACATGGGGCAGCGTGCCGATATGCGCCGCGCCGGCGCCGGTCAGCGTGCGGTGGCCGACGCCGTTCATCATGTCCCGGATGTCCTCGAGGCCGTCCATGTACCGGTAGTCCCGGACGTCGTAGACGCCGTGCTCGGCGTAGACTTGGCCCATGGCTTCAAGGTTGCAGCCGTCGACCGAAGGCCCATAGGCCGAGATGACGTTGTATATCTCCAGGCGGTCCTCGACGGCCTGCAAGCGCTCCTCGAGCGTGGGCATGGTTCGCTCCCTGGGTTTAATTGGTTATATAATCAAGGACTATGCGCCCCGCCCGCCGCGGCGATCAAACGATTTCCGGACTTCTCGCCGCGCGAGCCGTCACCCCTCGTAGCGCACCCAAAGATGGGCCGGGAACGGGCCCAGGCGTGCCAGTCGGCCGGTCTTGCCCGGTTCGCGGTGCAGGCTCTTGCGCTTGAGGAGCGGCTTGAAGGTCTGGGTGATCTGGGCCTCGGCCAGGCGCGCGCCGATGCACCAGTGCAGGCCGAAGCCGAACAGCATGTAGTCGCTCGACGACCGGTCCGGGTCGAAGAGCGTTGGGTGCGGCACGCGCCGGGGGTCGGCCATGGCCGACTGAGTGCCGACCATGAGTTGGGTTCCCTTCGCGATCCGTGTCGCCCGCGGGGTTCCCGCCGCGATCACATGGTCCGTCAGGCACACACGGAACGGCCCGGGGTTCAGGGTCTTGAAGCGGAAGGCCTCGATGAGGCGCCGGGTCAGGCCCTCGTCGTCGTCCGCCCGCGCCGCGGCCTGGGCCGAGGCCAGGAAGTCCGGCCGGCGCAGCAGCATCTCCAGCATGTGGCCGGCCGCCATCGTGTTGGTCGGCACGAAGCCGGTGATCATCCCGATCAGTATGGCCCGCGCCTCGGCGTGCGAAACTTCGTCGTCCGTGGCCAGCCGCTCGGCGATCGTGCCGGGGGAGCCGCCCGCCTTGGCCTTCGCCAGGGCCGCGTCCACTACCGGGCGCAGGTGGTCGCCGGCGGCCAGGGCCGCCCGGGCGATGGCCGGATTGTCGGCCGGATCGCCGAACATGTAGGTGCTCATGGCGATGGTCCACTGGCCGAACAGCACCCGGTCGGGCGCGGTCACGCCGTAATATTCCTCGCAGACCAGGGTGGGCACGCGGGTGATCAACTCCTGCACGGCGTCCAGCCGCCCGCCCGCGCCGGCGATGATCTCCTCGGCCACTCGGGCGCAGATCGGGGCGATCCTGCTGGTCAGCTCCTCCTGCGGGAAGGCCGCCGCAACCTTGGCCCGCAGGCGCCGGTAGTCCGGCCCGTCGGCCATGCCGAGCAGGAAATTCGGCCCGTCGTTCAGCGTCTCGATCTTGGGGCCGAAGGGCACGCCGAACGCCTTGTCGTTGCGCAGCACCTCGGCCACGTCGTCATACCGGGTGACGAAGGCCCAGTTCTTGAACATCAGGATCGGCTTCAGTCGCCGAAGGATCGCATACGCCCAATAGGGGTGGTCCACGAGCAAGCGGGTCAGGCGCCCGGCCAGCCCCTTGCCGTTCATTTCTTCAGGATTGAACGCCCGCGTCGCGGTCGGCGGCGTCGTCATGGCCTGGCCTCCATGGCTCCACCGGCGGCTGCGCGGCCGCGAGTCGGAAACCTCAGCGTGTTTCTACCGCTTCCCGGGGCCCGAGCGCTACCGTGGGCTGCGCGGGGCGCAGGCGGGCTAGGGCCTCGCGGGCGCGGGCCTCGATGTGCGCCGCCTTCTGGCCGGCGGCGATGGCGACGGCCTTTTCCAGGCGCTGGGCGGCGGCGTCGAGGTTGCCGGAAAGCCGGTGCAGTTCGGCCTCCACCTCGAAGGTGGCGGCGAGGTCGAAGGCCATGCCGGTCTTGCGCACCAGGGAGCGGGCGCTTGAGGTCAGGCGCAGGCCCTCGGCGATGCGGCCCTCGTCCGCCAGGGCCAGGGCGAGCCAGGTCTGGAAGGTGGGCGTGTAGAGCTGGCTGTCGGTCGCCTTGTAGGCCTTCAGCGCCTCGCGCAGGGTCGCCGCCGCGCCGGCCGCGTCGCCGACGCCCAGCAGGCAGCGCCCGCGCAGCGCCTGGCCGATCGCCGCATAGAAGGTCACGCCGTGCTCGGCGGTCAGCTTGTCGAGCTCGTCCAGCCAGGTCAGGGCCGTGTCATAGCGGCCGTCCAGCAGGTGCGTGTAGGCTAGGCCGTTCAGGGCGTGGGCCAGGGAGAAGGGATGGGCGATCGCCTGGGCCTCGGCGAAGGCTTCCTCCGCGCGACGCAGCGCCGCCTCTTTCAGCCCGAGGTAGGACAGCACCCAGGCCAGATAGGTCAGCATCACCACCCGTGCGTCGTCGAGGGTGTATTGGGCATAGGTTGCGCGCTGGATCGGGTCGAACAGCGACAGCCCCCGCTCCAGGCAGGCGCGGGCCGTCTCGAACTCGCCCAGCGGATAGCTGGTCACCCCGCGCATGCGGCAGCCCATCATGATGCGCAGTTGGTCTTCGCGCGCCTCGCCGTCGGCCAGCAGCGACTCGGCCCGTGCGCGCGCCGGCGTCAGGCGCCCGCGAATGAAGTCGTGGGTCCACTGGCCGTGGATCACGGTCAGCTGCTGGGGGGTGTCGCCCAGGGCCGCGCACAGGCTCTCGGCCCGGCGGAACGTCTCGCCGGTGGCGGGGGGCGCATAGCCGATGGTGGCGATCTGCGCCTTGCCCAGCGCGACCTCCAGGTCGAGCTCCAGGCGCCAGCGCACCTCGCCGGCCGGCAGCGCCGCCGCCAGCTCCAGGCCGGCGCGCAGCCGCGCGATGGCTTCGGCCATACCGGACTGGCCCAACGCCTGGAGCCCGGCCTTCAGCCAGTAGAGCGAGGCCTGCTGTGTGAGCCCTGCCTCGGCGGCGTACCGCGCCAGCCGTTCTGGCTCGGCCTGCGCCGTCTCCGGGAACCGCGTCTCCAGCACCGCCACCAGGTGGCCGTTCAGCCGCCGCCGCTCGGCCTTGAGCAGGCCGCCCGCCGCCGATTCCTGGATCAGGGCGTGGCGGAACTGGAAGGTCGGCCGCGCGTCCGGCCCGCGCTGGACCACCAGCCCGGCCCGCTTCAACTGGTCGATGCCGGCGTGCAGGGCGGCGGGGTCCTGGCCGGTCAGCTCGGCCAGCAGGTCCGGCGGGAATTCGCGCCCGATGACCGCGCCCACCTGGGCCACCGCCTTGCCCTGGGGCAGGCGGTCCAGGCGGGCGGCCAGGGAGTCCTGCAGGCTGGCCGGCACCTCGACCCTGGCCGTCCCCGGCCCGGCGCTGCGCGCCTCGACCACCGCGCGGGTGATCTCCTCCAGGAACAGGGGCACCCCGTCGGCCCGCTCCAGAATCCGCCGCCGCACCGCCGCGGGCAGGCTCTCCCCGCCTGCGACCTGGGCGACCAGGGCCTCGCTCTCCACCGCCTGCAGCGGGGCCAGCGTGATGGAGGCCACGCGCGCCTCTCGCGCCCAGCCCGGCCGGAACTCAGGCCGCGCGGTCGCCAGCAGCAGGATTCGGCCCGGCAGGGCGCCGCGCTGGAAGGCGTCCATCAGGCTGAGCGAGGTGGCGTCGGCCCACTGCACGTCCTCGAACAGCACCACGACCGGGCGCCGGCGCGCCAGCGCCTGGACCTGCCAGCCCATGGCCGCCAGCATGCGCTCCAGCCGGCGCGCAGGCTCCAGGGCGGAAAGGAAAGAATCGGCCTTAAGCGGCGCGCCGATCAGGGCGCCCAGCAGCGCGGCGTCGTCCGGCGCCGTGTCGGGCGCGAGGGCGGCGGCCAGCTTGCGCCGGCGCGTATCGGCCGGATCGCCCGGCTCGATTCCGCACATGCGCCGAAGCTGGTCCGCGATCGGCCACAGTGGCGCGTTCTGGGCGTGCGGCGCGCAGTAGAAGCGCAAGGTCGCCGCCTCGCGGGCGTCCAGCCCCGCGACGAACGCCGCCGCCAGGCGCGATTTGCCGACGCCGGGCTCGCCGGTGACGAACGCCGTCTCGCCCACGCCGCTGTGGGCGCGCCGCCAGACGGCGCCCAGGCGGTCGAGCTCGGCGTCCCGGCCCACCAGGGGCGTGGCGGCCCCGGGGCGAAGGGCTTGGAACCGGTCGGCGTCGCTGCCGCCGACCACGCGCCAGGCCTGGACCGTCTCGGCGAAGCCCTTGACATTCAGCGGCGCCAGGGCCTCGAGCTGGAAGAGGTCGCCCAGCAGGCGGCGGGTGGTCTCGGCGACCACGACCCCGCCCGGCGGCGCGGCGGCCTGCAGGCGCGCGGCCAGATGCGCCGTCGCGCCGACCACCTCGTTGCCGCGTCCGCGCCCCGTCTTGCTCAAGACCGCGGGCCCGGTGGCGACCCCGATCCGGGCTACGGCGCGCTCGCCGTCCGGCAACAGCACGTCCGAAGCGGCGGCGACGGCGCGCAGGCCGGCCAGAACCGCGCGCTCAGGGGCGTCCTCGCAAGCTTCCGGATAGCCGAAATAGACGATCGCCCCGTCGCCCAGCCGTGCCCCAGGCGCCCCGCCAAGAGCGGCGACTTCCGTCTCGACACGCTGGTGGAAGGCCGCCAACGCCTCGCTGAAATCCTCGGGATCGGCGACCTGCGACAGGCGGGTGGAGTCCGCCAGATCATAGAACAGCACCGTGACCTGGCGGCGCTCCTGAGTTGTCACACGCTCTGCCGGCGCCACAGCCGCGCCGCAGCGGCTGCAGAACCGCCCGCCGTCGCCGACCGCGGAGTCGCAGCGCGGGCACCTCACGGCGCCGCCCTCGTGAACTGGTCTCGCAATCCGTTCGCCCCTCAGATCGCAAAGGTGTCAGGCGCAACAAGGCGCCGACGCCATACAGCGCCGGGCGCAGCCGAAATCAACTGGTGGTCGTAACCCCGCCTCGTTGCTTTAGGCCACGATCCCGCTGCAGCAAGGCCGCAATGTGGCCAGGATCGCCTAACGCCTGACCATTAGGCGGCGAGGAAGCGCAGGGCCCGGCGGCTCGGCAGGAAGAAATAGCCCCCCGCCTCGGTCCAGATGTGGGGGCTGAGGCCCCCCAGGCGTTGCGCGACAGGGTTGCCCTGCAGGGTGAGGCTGGTCGGGCCGGCGCCGGCCAGGGGATCGGTCTCGTCGGCGAGCCCGGCGAAATTGGGGTTGAGCACCCAGGAGTGCTGCACGAACTCGAACTGGCGCTCGATGCTGCCGCCCAGCGCCAGGAAGACCAGGCCGCGCTCGGCGTCGGGCTTCTCCGCGGCCGGCGGCCCGAAGGCGCGGCCCCGGCGCAGCAGGCGGCGCCGGTCATTGTCGTCGAGCGCCTTGCCCGCCTCGTGGGCGGCGGTTTCGCGCCACGGTTCGAAGAGGCTGTCCCTGGGATTGGCCCGGCGGATATGCGCGCCGTACGGACAGGCGTGGCCCTTGGGGTCGGCCGCCTCGAAGAGGAAGGCGTTGCGGCCGGCGAACTGCGGGTCGTCGCGGTCGGGGCTCGCGGTCACCGGGCAGCCGCTGGGCCAGCGTCCGACGATGCGCGAGGCGGCCCAGTCCCGACGCTCCTGCGGTTGATGGCTGGGGAGTCGCGTCGTCAGGGCGGCGGAGGCGGCGAGGTCCCCAACCATCGTCTGAAAGGCGGGCACGTCCTGGCGCATGCGGCGGCAGACCAGATAGGCGCCGTTGAAGGCGAAGTCGCCCAGTCCGCCGCCCGCCTCGCGCAGGAAGGCCGCGCCCCTGGTCCCTGCATCGATCATCGGCCCGGGGGTGATGTTGCCGAGGCCGTCGCGGTGGCCAAGCAGCAGCTCGCCTGTCGCGATCCGCCGCCCGGCGTATCCGCTCTCCATCGGCGAATGGACCTGGTCATAGGCCGGTTGGGAGATCCCGTCGGCGAAACCGAAATGCTCCCGGCCGTCCGGGGTCAGGCGCACCGCCTGGGGCGGGGCGACCTCTTCCAGGAAACCGTCGGTGAGCGCCTGCTCGGCGGCGCAGAGGGCGGCGGCCGCCTTCTCGTCGCGGGCATAGAGCATCTGCAGGATATGCACCGGGCGGGCGGGGTCGGCGCCCCAGCGCCAGGCCGCCGGATCGCTTCGCCCGCCGGGAAGGTCGCCCAGGACATGGGAGCGCCTGGGGGTGGCCATCCCCTCCCGGAAGGGCGTCTCGAAGGCCAGCGTCGACTGCTCCGGCAGGCCCAGGCGCGTCAGGCCCTCGCAGGTGAAGGCGAGGTTCCGGCAATGGGCGGCGCGGGCGGCCTGGCTGCGGTCGGACGAGCCGTAGGTGAGCGCGTCCATGGCGTCGGCCAGCCAGCGCTTGGTCTTTCGGGGGTCACGAATGCGCAGCTGCCGGAAGTACGACGCCGGCCAGCGTGCGTAGCCGCTGAACACCAGTCCCTGGATGTCCTCCCGCTCCACGCCCATCCTCAGATCCTCGCCAGCCACCGCTCGGGCGGCTCCTTGGAGAGGCCGATCAGAGCCTCCATGATCGCCCGGTTGTTGATGATCCGCCGCGTGGTCAGGGCGGGGTAGGCCGAATACCAGATCGACTCCGCGGCCTGGGTGTCGCGGGCGTAGCGCTTGAAGGCGCGCTCGTCGCGGGCGCCCCCGCTCGCCAGCCAGCGGCTTTTCGGAAAGCCCTGGCAGTGGCTCCAGACGGCGGTGAGGCCGCTGGCGGCCTTCTGGATGAAGTCGTCCAGATAGGATTCCCAGGTGCCGCCGTAGTTGGAGACGAAGATAAGGCTCGAACCTTCGTCGACCACCACCCAGTGGGCGAAGTGGATCGAGGGGATCTCGCCCAGCTTGCCCTGGGTGAAGACCAGCCGGGCCAGGAGGTTTACCGCCCCCATCGCCAGCCAGAGCGAGGCCCAGCGGACCGGCCCCGCCTTCAGCGGCGCGATCGACGAGAAGTGGTTCTGGGCGCTGCCGAGCCGGTTTTCGTTCCGCGCGGCGCTGTCGATCCGCGCCTCCGGCCGCACGCGCACGGGCTCGCGCCGCTCGGCCCGAAGGAAAACCAGGGCGCCGATGATGAGGAGCGGGGCGATGACTAGGGCGAAGGCGAGCGCCAGCACGGCCAGCGCGAGCGCCAGGGCGAGCTTGAGGCCCGGACGCCGCGTGGCCAGCGGCGGGCATTGGGCGGCGAAGTTCCTTCGCAGGTCGTCCGCCGCCTGGACGGCGGTCATCGCCTGGAATTGCGCTTGGCGGGCCACGAGGTGCTGGCGGATCGACCCGGCCAGCGCCTCGGACGCCACGATCTCGCTTCGCGTCAGGTCATGGGCGCCGATATGGCCTGCGGCTGGCCTGCGCGCGGCGGCGTGAAGCGCCTGCGCCACGTCGGCCTGGGATCGCAGCGGCGGCCCGATGCGGCAGTTGAGGACGGCCTGCAAGCCGGGAGCGGTGCGGGCGAAGGCGCCGACGAAAGCGCCGAGTTCCCCGTCGAAATTGCATTCGATCACGAGGAGCGGATCGAGGAAGGGACGATCGAAGACCGTGATCGACGCGAAATGCAGCTGGCCAAGGACGTCGAACGCCAGGCCGCCGGGCGCCGTCCCGTCCGGCCCGAAGCCCGCCAACAGGCGTTCAAGCCGCGCCCGGTGGGCCGGATCGAGTTTGAAGACGAAACTGTAGAGGCCGTGCTGCAGGATCTTCCCCGGTTCAGCGGTATGGTCTTGTCGGGCCGCCGAACCGCGAGCCCTTGATTCCGGAGCTTGGCCGGGAATGATTTCCAGCAGTTGAACTCAACCGCAAGTGAGGCGGCATGGCCGGGAAACTACCTCTGGGGCGCCCATGAGCGCCGTCCCGCTCGTACCGGTGGCGGCGGCCCTCGCGGCCAGCGAGGTGCTGCATCACCTGTCCCCGGCCGGTCGCGAGCGCCTGGCCGCGGCGGGCTCGCCAGTGAGCCTGGCGCGGGGCGCCCTGCTTTGCCGGGCAGGCGATCCGGGCGACGCCGTATTCGTCGTGCTGGAGGGCCAGATCGAGGCGCGGATGAGCTCGGCGGCGGGCCGCGAGATGCGCCTGGTGGGCCTGGGGCCCGGCCAGACGGTGGGCGAGATGGCCGCCCTCGACGGAGGCCGCCGGTCGGCCGACGTGGTGGCGGCGACCCGCAGCCGGCTGTGGCGCATTCCCCGCGCGGCGCTCCTGCAGGCCATCGAGGCCGAGCCGAAGGTCGCCGTGGCCCTGATCATCGAGCTGAGCCACCGGCTGCGGGCGGCCAACAGCGCCCTGGAAGCCGAAATCCTCCTGGACCTGGGCGGCCGGCTCGCCCGGCTCTTGCTCGCCGAGCAGGGGGCCCGCGGCCGGGTGGTCCTGACCCAGACGGAGATGGCGCGCCGGCTGGTGGCCTCGCGCGAAAAGGTCAACCGCAAGCTCCACGACTGGGTGCGCCAGGGCTGGATCGAGATCGCCGCGGTGGGCGTGCTCCTCAAGGCGCCCGAGCGTCTGCGCGCGCTCGCCGGCGGCGTCGAGGCCCGCTGAAAATTTTCGGCGTGGAGGCGCGGCCACGGGGGAGCGCCCCGCGCCTCCACGCCGCGCCCGCCCGAGGCGAGGGCGGGCTGTGGCCATGCCGCCCTCAGGCGGCGCTGCCGGCGGCGAGCCACGGCGCATCGCCGCGGCCGAACGGCCGGATCATGGATTGCGACGGGCGCGTCAGCACCCGCACGTTCGGCTGGGGCTCGGCGCCTTCGCCCAGGATCGCAGCCAGGCGTTCGCGCCCGCGGCTGACCCGGCTTTTCATGGTGCCGACCGGGCAGCCGCTGACCGCGGCGGCGTCCTCGTAGCTGAGGCCCTGGCCGACGACGAGGAGCAGGGCCTCGCGCAGCAGGTCCGTGAGCTTGCCCATGGCGTCCAGCATCTCGCCGTGCTTGACGCGCCATTCCTGGTCCGGCTCGCACGACAGCGCCTCGGCGTGCCGCCCGTCGACGTCCTGGACCGTGTTCCAGCGGGCGCGGACCCCGGTGTAATAGGCGTTGCGCAGAATCTTGCTGAGCCAGGCCTGGAAGGCGCCGCCGGGCTGATAGCCGTCGCGGAAGCGCCAGGCCCGTAGCAGGGTGTCCTGAACGAGGTCGTCGGCCTCGGCGCTCGAACGGGTCAGCGCCATGGCGTAACCACGCAGCTTGGGGATTGCAGCGACCAGCGCCTTCCGGAACACGCCGTCGCGGTCGGGCTGGGCGGTGGTGGAGGGGACGAGAAGGGTCACTGGCGGGGTCTCCAGGCGAAGCAGGATCGACTGCGCCAAACTGCCTCACCCGGGGGCGGACTTCTGTGACCCAGGTCACACAAGAGCGCACGTCGCGAAACGCCACGCCCGGTCAAGGACGCCAAGGGGAAGGGCTTGATGAATTTGCGCGATCAGCGTCAATCATCGGCGAGCGACGACGCGCAAGCCGGCGCGCGCTAAAAGAATGTCGGCTGGGGGGTCTAAGGGCCGTGGTCATGGTTGTCGACAACATGGAGCGGCGGCGGCGGGCGTCGCTTCGCGTCAAGCGTCCGGGCGACCGCCGGAGCATGTCGCGATCGGCGACGCGCGCCTTGGACGTTCTGGAGCAGTTCGGGCGACTGCAGCGGCCGCTCAGGGCGATCGAGATTTCAAAGGTGCTCGGATTGCAGCCCTCGACCACAGACCAGCTGCTCAAGACGATGGTCGATTCGGCCCATCTGGTTTTTGACGCGGCGACGAAGAGCTATCTTCCGTCACCCCGCCTCATGGAGTTCAGCGGCTGGATTCTCGAGGGCTACGGCGGCGATGCAAGATTGCGCCGGCTCCTGCGCGATCTGGAGCTCGGGCCGGCCGAGGTCGCCACCCTGAGCACGCCGAACGATCTGTTCATGCAGATTCTGGATCTGACGGGGGCTGGGCCTGAAGGCCCCAAGGCTGAAAGGGGCCTGAGGGCTCCCATCTTCGAGTCTGCGATCGGCGCGGCATATCTCTCCAGCCTGACGGACGCCGAGATCCGCCGGCTTGCGACGCGCGCGCGAATTCCCACGCAGGAGATCCCGCAGCTCATCGAGGACGCCGCGCGGGCCCGCCAGGCCGGCTTCGCTGATGGACCAAGCCCGGTCGAAGGCACCTGGTCGATCGCGGTCGCGCTGCCGGCGCAAGGGTTCGCGGTTCCGCTGGTGTTGGGACTGACGGGGCGCCGGGAGCGCGTGCAGGGGCGCCTGGCGGAGGTGCATGCTCAGGTGCGCGCGGCGATCGACCGCTGGATCTCACCCCCGGCGGCGGACTGACGAGGCTTCGCAAGCGCGTGTAATCGCAGCTTTGCAGGAGCCGTATATACGTATTACGGTCTTTGAATCTATTGGGCTTTGATCGCTGTTTGCCTGTTTGATAGGGGTTGAGTCAGCAAATAAAAATACCTGTTCTGCGGGAGATGAAGATGGATTTAGGCCTGCTCTACGAAATCGACTGTCCGCAGCCCTGGGCGGGCGAGCACCCCTGGTCGCAGCGCACGATGGAGCGCAACGCGTACCGCGAGTGCATCGAGCAGATCGTGCATGCGGACAAGCACGGCTTCGACACCGTCTGGTGTGTCGAGCACCACTTCCGCGAAAACCGCTCGCACATGCCCTGCAACACAGCGGTGCTGGCGGCGCTGTCGCAGATCACCCAGAATATCAAGCTGGGTTTTGGCGTGACGCTCGCCCCGCATGAATACATCCACCCAGCGCGCCTGGCCGAGAACGTCGCCACCGTCGACCTGCTCTCGCAGGGCCGGGTCCAGTGGGGCATCGGCCGCTCCACGCCCATGGAGCAGATGGCCTTCAACCTCGACATCCCGCGCTCGAAGGAAAAGATGCGCGCGGCGGCCAAGACGGTCGTCGGCATGTGGGAGGCCGAGTATTACGAGGAGCACTCCGAGTTCCTCGACTTTCCCAAGCGGATGGTGACGCCCAAGCCGTACCAGTATCCGCACCCGCCGGTCTGGATGGCGGCGGTGACCGAGGGCTCGGCCCAGCAGGCCGGCCAGGACGGCCTGGGCATGCTGTGCTTCGCCATCATGCAGCCGCTCGCCTCGCTGCGGAAGGTGATCGGCGTCTATCGCGAGGCCCAGAAGACCGCCAAGCCGCTGACCTCGGTGCACACTAACAAGGTGGGCGTCTACACCCTGGTCCACTGCGCGGAATCCCGGGCCAAGTTCGACCAGAACCGCCTCTGGGACTCCATGTGGTGGTGGTACAAGGGCCTGGCCGAGTTCACCCTGAAGTGGGAGTTCGCCCACCTGAGCGAGGAGCAGAAGGCCGCCGCCTTCCCGCTGCTCGAGGCGCGCCGCAAGGGCGAGTTCGACATCACCGAGTTCGACCGCGAGGACATGGTCATCGTCGGCGACCCCGACGAATGCCTGGCGAAATTCCTCAAGTACGAGGAGGCCGGCGTCGACCAGGTGCTCTGCTACATCAATTTCGGCTACCTGCCGAACGAGGCGGTGCTGAAGTCGATCGAGCTCCTCGGCAAATACGTCATCCCCGAACTGAAGAAGGCCGGCGCCGACCGCACCGCGGCCAGCCTCGAGACGTCGGTGCGGCGTGCGGAGGCGCGGGCGTAGGAGGTACGACCACCGGCTCGGCGTCCCGTCCAATGTCTGGTAGACGGGGACGTTACCCCTGATCGCCCATCTGCAGCGGCGATTGATCGGTCGGACGGGACGCGCGTGGCGAAGGAATCGAGCAGCAAGGCGACGAGGGTCGACGTCAGCTTCGTCATGCCCTGCCTCAACGAGGCGGTGTCGCTCCCGACCTGCATCCGCATGGCCCAGGAGGCTGCGGGGCGGCTGAGCGGCGAATTCGGCCTGAAGAGCGAAGTCGTCATCGCCGACAACGGCAGCACCGACGGCAGCCAGGCGCTGGCTGCGTCCCTGGGCGCTCGGGTCGTTCCCATTTCCGAGCGGGGTTATGGCGCGGCGCTGCGGGGCGGATTTGCCGCCGCGTCGGGCCGGTTCCTGGTGATGGGCGACGCCGACGGCTCCTACGACTTCCGCGAAGCGGTGGACATGGTCGGCCGGCTGCTCAAGGGCGCGGACCTGTGCATGGGCTCGCGCTTCCGCGGCGGGATCAAGCCGGGCGCCATGCCCTGGAAGAACCGCTACATCGGCAATCCGGTCCTCACCGGCATCCTCAACCTGTTGTTCCGGACTGGCGTCGGGGACGCCCATTGCGGCTTGCGCGCTTTGACCCGGGAGTGCTTCGAGCGTCTGGAACTGACCGGGTCAGGGATGGAGTTCGCCAGCGAGATGGTGATCAAGGCCGCGCTCAAGGGAGAGCGCATTGTCGAGACGCCAGCAACCCTGTCCCCCGACCTGCGCGAGCGGCCGCCCCACCTGCGCCCATGGCGAGACGGCTGGCGGCACCTGCGCTACCTGTTCATGCTGAGCCCAGCCTGGCTGTTCATGGCCCCCGCCGCGGTCAGCGTGCTGTTCGGTGCGGTGGTTCTCGGCAGCGCCGGCTGGAACGCCCTGTTCGGCGGCGGCGGCCCGTTCGTCTTCGGCAACTACTGGGCGATCCTGGCCGGCGCGATGGTGGGCATCGGCCATCAGGCCGGACTGCTGGGCCTGGCGACGCACCTCTACGGCGTGAGGGAGGGATACCGGCGTCCCAAGCCGTGGCTGGCGGGCCTGGCCCGGTGGGTGACGCTGGAAACGATGCTCATCGCAGGTGTGGTCAGCATGAGCGTCGGCTTTCTCGCCCTGTTCGCGGTGGCGTTCGCCTGGTTCGAACGCAACATGACGGCGACGGACTCGGTGCTTCCTGCGGTGGTCGGCGTGCTGTTCACAACGCTCGGCGTACAGAACGCCCTGGGTGGCTTCCTGCTGGCCATATTGGGCGGGAACGAGTCCAAGTTTCTCTCGCCTCCCAGCACGCCGGCTTCCGCCGTCCGGAGCGGTCGGGCTGCGTACGCCCCCGCCAGGTAGATCATGAGCGCAGCCGGGCGCGCACTGCTCCATCAATTTGTAATTCCTGCCTACAAGGAGTCGCCGTTTCTCGGGGCATGCCTTGAATCGCTGAGGGCCCAGACGCCCGCTTCACCGATCCTGGTCACGACCTCGACCCCGTCCGCCTTCATCGATTGTGTGGCGGCCGGTTCGGGCGCGACCGTCATTGCAAACCCGGGCCGTGAGGGCATTGCCGCCGACTGGAACTTCGCCCTGGGGGCGACCCACGCTCGGTATGTGACGCTCGCCCATCAGGACGACCTCTATTTCCCAGGCTTCACGGAAGAGTCGCTTCGCCTCCTCAAGGCCTCAGGCGCGCCCGTCTGCTTTACGGGCTACGAGCAGGTCGATGACAAGGGTGCGGCCATGACGTCCAAGATCAGCCGGGTGAAACACCTGATTGAGGCGACGACCCTCGGGGCCGGTGAACGTCCCGCGCCGTGGCGGATGCGGGCTTTCCTGTCCTTCGGCAATCCGCTGCCGTGTTCGGCTGTCACCTATGACCGGGACCAACTCGCGGATTTCGCTTTTTCGGACGAGTTCGCGAGCAATCTCGATTGGGAGGCCTGGCTTCGCCTCCATCACCTGGGCAAGAGATTCGTCCGCACGCCGAGACGACTTGTCGGCAGGCGGCACAACCCGCTCACTGAGACGTCCAGATTGATTCTTGATGGCCGAAGGGCGCACGAAGATGCGCTCATGTTCCGACAACTTTGGCCCAGACCGATCGGGGCCGTGCTGGCGCGCCTATATCGGGCGGGGTACTAGAGTGCTGAACTTGGCCTTCCGTAAGGTGCGCGCCATCGCCGAAAAGCACACCGAAATCCGCCGGATAGCGCATTTCGGGTGGGTGGGCGCGCTCTGCACGGCTGTGTCGGCCGTCGTTTTCCTCCTGGCCAGCCGATGGATCCACTATCAGGCGGCGAATGTGGTCGCGTGGGCCTGCGGCGTGGCGGTCGGCTTCACCTTGAACCGCCGGATCACCTTCCAGATCCGGGGCGGCGCGGGAGTCCTCCGCCAGATTGGGATGTTCCTGCTGGGCTCGGGCTGCCAGCTTCTCGTGTCTGCGCTTTGCTACTGGTGGCTGGTGGAGCAGATGCATCTGCCGCTCCACCTCGCGCTGCTGATCAACATCGCGGTCACGTCTGTCGTCACTTACAGTTGGATGCGGGTGGTCGTGTTCCGATGAGTCTCGACGAAGATTATGCACGTCGTCTTGAGTCCCTCGCAAGTCCGCTGTGGAAGCGAATCCTGGATGTTCAGGCGCCTTATCGGTGGAATCTGCGCCGCCTGTCTCCGGGCTACACCTTGGACATCGGCTGCGGAATTGGCCGGAACCTGAAGCATCTCAAGGGCCACGGAGTGGGTGTCGACCCCAATCGCGCCTGCGTGGGGGCGGCCCGCCTCGCGGGCCTGAAGGCGTTCACGCCCGAGGAATTCGCCGCCGCCCCCGAGTCGTTCGACTCGATATTGCTCTCGCACGTGCTCGAGCACGTTACGGGCGCCGAGGGCCGTGATCTGCTGGACGCCTATCTCCCCTATCTGAAGCCCGGGGGGCAGGTGATCATCATCACGCCGCAAGAGGCGGGCTTCGCGTCGGACAAGACGCACCAGACCTTCCTTGATTTCGCCGCCGTCCGGCGATGTTGCGAGGCGCTGAACCTGTCGGTGGCGAAGCAGTTCTCGTTTCCGTTTCCCCGCTGGATGGGGCGTTGGTTCCTATACAACGAGTTCGTCTCGGTGGCTCGCAAGTAGCGCGGCTCAGGGCTTCGCCGCAGGACAGGCCAGCGGGGTGAGCGTGATCTCAAAATCCGCGGACGGCGACCGGCCGATCGCGCCCTTGCGGTGGGCGACAGCCACGCTTTCCCTGGTGCAGATGTCGGCGAGTGGCCACCTCCTGACGCTCTTCAACAACACCACCACCGGCCGGTTGCGCAGGAACGGGTCGTTGCGCACGAGGTCCTGGCCGTACCAGACCCCTCGGTCGTCCAGGAGCACGACATCGGCCTCGGTCTTTGCAATGACGGCGCTGGCGCGGGCGTAAGGGGTCAGGAAGCGATTGACCTGCCAGGCGCGCACCGGCAGGGCGACGAGAACCGAGGCAGCGGTGACGATCATGAAGGCCGCCTGCGCCTTGCGCTGCTCCTCGGGCTTCAGGCGGTCGGTCAGCCTGCTCCAGGTCCAGGCCGCCAACAGACAGGCCGAGCCGATGGCACCGTGGAGGTAGCGGTAGCCCCAGCCGTGACCCTGGAAGGGCAGGATCACGCCGACGGCGAGCGTCGTCACCAGGATGCTCAGGAGCAGCGCGCGAAGGACGCCGCCGGCGCGGAAGGCGGCCAGGGCGCCGACGACCGCCAGGGCCACAGCCAGGGGGTTTTGCCAGCTGACGAACCGGGCGAGGTTGCGCGCCATCAAGGGGATGTCGCCAAGCTTGCGCGCCTCGATCAGGGCCTGGACCCGCGCGGCGAAGCCTCCGGCGCCCATGCCGCCCGCGCCGTGGTCGAAGCCTGCGAGCGTGAAGGCCATGTCCCACCAGGAGATCCAGAACAGGCCGATCAGGGCGTAGCCGACAGTGTAGAATGCGGCTGTGCGCCAGCGACGCTCCAGCCACAGCTGCAGGATGAAGGGGGCGACGAACAGGGGGTGGAAGACCACCTGATGAAGGCCGCTCGCCGCAAAGCCGACGGCCAGGGCGGCGGCGTGCCCCTTGCGGCCGCCGCGCAGGAAGCACCACAGCCACGCCATGTTGAGCGCCAGATGCGCCGGCATGGCGTAGGCGCTCATTCCGTTCACGATCACCTGGGAGGACGTGGCCAGGAGAATCGCCGCGATCAGCGCGGTCTGCGGCTTTTCCGGCCACAGCCGCCTGGCCACGCCCCAGGTCGCGACGACGGCCGCCGCCGTCCAAGCAGGATTGACCAGGGTCTCCAGGCCCACGAGCCGCCCCGCCGCCCGCACCGCGGCGTTCACCGGCAGATAAGACGAGCTCCAGTGGAGAGGTGACGGCGTGCCCAACTGGAAGACCGGCTGCAACGCGGCCTTGTACCCGCCCCAGTGCGCCGGCAACTCGCCGAACAGCCGGCCGCGGCTGAAGATCACGGCGTCGAAATGCGCCATGAACTCGTCCATGGACAGGGGGTAGTTCCTGTAGATCAGGAATGTGCCCGCCCAGGCCGCTGCGGCGCAGGCGACGGCGATGGCCGCCACGATCTGCGCTGCTCGTCGAGGCGAGGGATCAAGCCCGCCGAAGGGGCGAAGCGGAAGACGCGCCAGCACGGCCAGCGCCACCGCCCAGGCGAGCAGTACGGGCGCATCCTGCTTCAGGAAGAAGACGTCCGTGATCGACCAGGCGCGATCGAGCATGTTTGATCCACCCAGGAAGATCAGCAGGATCGCCGCCCAGATGAACGCCGCCGACAAGAGGCCTAGAAGCGCTGTGGCGCTGGTGGGGGAGCGGCCAGCCTTTGTCGTCCGAAGCGACTTCAAACTATCCCCCCGAATGTCGCCGTCCGCCTTTGGGCCCCGCCTCACCCCCTCAGCGGCCGGTCCAGCAGGTCGCGCAGGACGAGGTTGAACTCGGCCGCGCCCTCGTACATCGCCCAGTGGCCGGCGCCGGCGACGACCCGGAAGTCCATGTCCGGCGCGAACTTGCGCAGCACCGCCTCCTGGACGTCCGGGTCCGGGTGGGGGCGGTCGTATTCGCCCCAGATGGCGTCCACCTGGGCGCTAACGTCCGGCAGGATGTGGAGGAGCTTGTCGGGGACGACGAGGGGCTGCGGGTTGACGCGGCCGCGGGGCGGATTGATCTGCTGCAGGTGCAGCGCCATCTCGTCCACCGCCTCGGGGGCGTGGAGCATCATGCCGAGCAGGTTGCTCGTCAGGGCCGCCCGCCGCTCGGCCCCCACAAGCCCCCGGACCCGCGTCAGCTGGATGTCGCCAAAGCGGGTGTCGAGGCCGCCGGTGTCGACCAGGACCAGGCGGCGCACGAGGTCGGGGGCGGCCGCGGCCAGATAGGCCCCCATCACGCCGCCGAACGAAAAGCCTGCCACGTCCATGGGGGCCTGGGCGCCGGGCAGCTGGCGCAGGCCGGCCGCGATCGGCGCCACATAGCTCGCCCCATCGTCCGAGTTCTCCGGGACGGCGGAGTCGCCAAAGCCCGGCAGGTCGGGCGCCCAGACCGTGCGGTCCTGCGCCAAGGCGTCGATGTTGCGGATCCAGTGGGTCCAGGCGCCGCCCGCGCCATGCATCAGGAGGACGGGCGGGCCTTCGCCCCAGGCGCGCCAGACCATCTGGCCTTCGCCGCAGGGAGTCTCATGGCGTCGCGCCCGGGTCTCGAAGGCGGCGATCAGGTCTTCTGGCGCCCGCCGGACGGCGTCAGCGGAGGGAAGCGTGGCGTTCATGAAATCCGATCTAGAGGGTCGCGCCGCCGTCGATCGCAACGCTCTGGCCGGTGATGTAGCGCGCCTGGTCGGAAGCGAGGAAGGCGAAAAGGTCGCCGGCCGATTCCGGGCTGTAGGGCCCCGGCAGGCGCATCCATCCAAAAATCTGGCCGATCAGGGCCTGGGCCATCTCCAGCTGGTCGGGCGGCATGATCTTGGCCATCGATTCGGCGTCGGCTTTGCCCTCCGCGTGCACCATGCTGATCGGCACGGTATTGGCCCGGATCCCGTGTTTCGCCTCCTCCCAGGCGATCTGCCGGATCAGGGCCTCCACGGCCCCCTTTGAGAAGGGCGAGATGCCGTCGAAGCCGATGACGCGGGAAAGGCCGATCGTCGTGCACAGCGTGATCGAGCCGCCGCCGTTCGCGCGCAACACCGGCACCGCCCGGTTGACCAGGCGATAATTGGCCATGCCGTCCTCGTGGAAGAACTTCTCCACGGCGGCGATGCTGAAGTCGGCGATGTTCTCGAAGGGCACCCATGCGCCCGCGGCGCAGGCCACGGTGCGGACCGGCCCGCCCTGCGCCTGGGCGAAGTCCAGCGCCGCGTCGATGGAGGCGGCGTCGCACATGTCCATGCGCCGGGCCCAGACCTTAAGCCCCTCGCTCCTGAGGCGCGCGGCGAGGTCCTCCGCCCGGGCCTCCCTGCCCACATAGGTGAAGATGACCGGCAGGCCCGCCTCGGCCAGCCTTCGCGTGACGCCAGCGCCCACATTGCCCGAGCCTCCCGCCACGAGCGCGCAGCCTTCCGGATAGGTCAGTTGAATCGTCATAGGCGCTTCTCCCCTGGCCGCGCGATTCTCGCAGGCGAGGTCGCGTTCCGGCGAATTGAACATCGCCGAGGCCCATTCAGCAACGCCTGATACGGTTACGTAAATCGCTCCTTCCTTGCAGGGGGGCACACGAAGATGACGGGGGCTCAGGAATTCGTGGCCATCGCCTTGAAGCGGCGGTAAGATGGCGCCAGGGCGCTTCCGCAAGACGCGCTTTCACCCTCAGGACCATCGGCGCCGAAGATCGCCGCAAGGGAGGACGACATGGCTGCAGATGACGCTGCGAACAGCGGCAAAGCGACGGCGGCGGACGCCGAGAACTACTGGCTGATGGAGGGCTTCACCAAGGGCGGGGTGATCCGCGAGGTGGTCGCCGACAACTACACCAAGGGGCTCGATCCCAGCCTGGCTGGCATCAAGATCGTCGACTGCGACACCCACTTCACCGAGCCGCCGGATCTCTTCGAGGGCCGCCTGGCCGCGAAGTTCAAGGACAAGCAGCCGGTCATGAAGCGGGTCGACGGCTTCGACCGCTGGTTCGTCGACGGCAAGAATTTCGGGATGAGCGGCGGCAACGTCATCCGCAAGGACAAGAACAAGCTCTTGGGCCGCATGGCCTTCCCGACCCTGGATGAGGGCGACCCCGGCGCCTATCAGGTCAAGCCGCGCCTGAAGGCGATGGACGACATGGGCGTCCACGCCCAGATCTGCTTCCAGAACGGCGGCGTGACGCAAGCCGGCTCGCTGATGGCCCTGGGCGACAACGAGTTCGCGCTCGCCATCATGAGGGCCTTCAACGACGCCTGCGCCGAGCGGCAGGTGGAGTCGGACCAGCGGCTGTTCTGCCTGCCCAACCTGCCCATGTGGGACAAGGAGGCCTGCGAGGCCGAGGCGCGCCGCTGCATCGACCTGGGGCTGAAGGGCTTCGTCCTGCCCGATAAGCCTGAGCGGCTGGGCAAGCCCAGCTACTCCAACGAATACTGGAACCCGCTGTGGGAAATGTGCGAGTCCTCCGGCACGCCCATCAACTTCCACCTCAACTCGGCCATCAATCCCGGCGCCATGACGTGGGACGAGTTCGACTTCGAGCAGCGGCTGGCCGTGGCCTCGATGATGTACTCGGTGGGCAACGCCGCCAACCTGGGCAACTGGTTGGTCTCGGGCGTGCTGGACCGCTATCCGAAGCTGAAGATCGGCCTGATCGAGAGCGGCCTCGGCTGGGTGCCCTTCGTCGTCGAGATGATGGAGCACCAGATCGACGAGATGATGCCCAACGCCGGCAAGAAGCTGCAGAAGCGCCCGTGGGAGTACTTCAAGCAGAACTTCTGGTGCACCTTCTGGTACGAATCGATCGGGCCCAAGCAGCTCCTCGAAACGGTCGGCGTCGACCGTGTGCTGTTCGAGACCGACTATCCGCACCCCACCTCGCTCTATCCGGGCGTCCAGGAACACATCGTCGATGTGCTGGGCGGCTACGACTACAGCGTGAAGAAGCAGGTGCTCGAGACCAACGCGGTCGGCCTCTACAACCTGCCGTTCTAAGGCCGGACTGATCCGCGCCCGCGCAGCCGCCCGACCGGCGCTGCGCGGGCGCAATCCATATTGCGTCGCGGTCCGCGCCGCCCCAGCGGGTTCGGCGAGATTGTCGAAAAGGGTGAAGACGCACCTTTTCGACGCGCCCTGAGCGACCATCCGGAATGGGCGAAAAATGGCCATTTTCAGAAATTTAGTGCGTGACGGACGCGTCTGCCGGTATCGGTTTGCAGCTGCCGCGCCCTAGGCGACTGAGCAATGGAGATTTGACCTTGGGAGAGTATTCGGGCCGCACGGCGGTGGTGACGGGCGCCGGCTCCGGATTGGGCGGGGCCATGGCCGACCTGTTCGCGGGCGCGGGCGCCAAGGTGGCCTTGCTGGATATCGACGGCGAGCGGGCGGAGGCCAAGGCGGCCGAGCTGCGCGCGCGCGGGACCGAAGCCTTCGCCATCAAGGTCGACGTGGCCGATCCGGCGTCCGTAGCCGCGGCGGCCGCCGCGGTGCAGGCCCGGTTCGGGGCTTGCGAGGTTCTCTGCGCCAATGTCGGCGTCCAGCAGTTCGGCGCCATCGACAAGCTGACCGCCGAGGACTGGTCCTGGGTGATGTCGGTCAACGTCATGGGCGTGATCAACACGGTGAACGCCTTCCTGCCCCTGTTGCGCAGCGCGACCGGCGACCGGCACGTGGTGCTCACCGCCTCGTCCAGCTACTTCGTCCCCGGGGTGCGGCTCGGGGCCTATACGACCAGCAAGTACGCCGTGGTCGGCTATGGCGAGATCCTGCGCCTGGAGCTGGAGGAGGAGGGGATCAACGTCACCCTGTTGTTCCCCGCGGGCATGTCCACGCGCCATCTGGAGAGCAGCAAGCTCGCCAGGCCCGCCGACCTGGGCGAGTCGCAGCTCAATCCGGACGACATCCAGGCGATGATGGCCAGCCGCGACATGAAGACGGAGACGCATGTGGCGACGCCGGAACACGCCGTGCGCAACCTCCTGACGGAGCTTCGCGACAAGCGCCCCTATGTGATCAGCCACGGGAGCTACAGGACCCAGATCGAGGTGCGCCAGTGCGAGGTGCTGGCCTCCTTCGACCGCATGCAGGCCGCGCCGTAGCGATGAGCCAGACAGAGCAAGCCCGCCCGTCGCCGCCGTTCGACGGCGCACAGGCCCTGATCTACGGCGCGGCCCAGGGCATCGGCCGCGCCGTCGCTCAGGAGTTCGCGCGACGGGGCGCCCGCGTCGCCATCGCCGACATCAACCTTGCGGGGGCGCAGGAGACCGCGGCGCTCATCGCCTCTGCAGGCGGCGAGGCCCTGGCCATCTCCTGCGACGTGACGAATGACGAGTCGGTGCGCGCGGCGGCCGCCGAGGCCGAGGCGCGCTTCGGCGAGATCGACATCCTGATGAACAACGTCGGGGTGATCGTCAGCGGCAATCCCGAGGACATCCCGCTTGCCGAATGGCGCCGGCTCCTGGAGCTCAACCTCTTCTCGACGATCCGGGGCGTCGAGATCTTCCTGCCGAAGATGATCGCCCGCGGCCGCGGTTACATCGTCAACACCGCCTCCTTCGCGGGCCTCTATCCCTATGCGGTCAACCGCCTGCCCTATGTCGCCTCCAAGGCCGCGCTGATCGCCATGTCGGAGTCGCTGGCGATCTATCTCCACCCCAAGGGCGTGCGGGTCAGCTGCCTGTGCCCTGGCCCGGTCATGACCGGCGTGATGGGGGCGATGAAGACCTGGACGCCGGACGCCCCGATGCGCGGGCCCGGTCTGCAGTACAAGCTCAAGCAGGCCGACGAGGCGGCTGTGATCCTGGCCGACGGCATGCGCGACGGACGGGTGATCATCCCGACCGACGAGTTGGTGTGGGCGGAAATCCAGCGCCACGCCGCCAATCCGGACGCCTTCATCCAGGAGAAGATCGACGCGTTCGCCCGCGGCGACACCGGCATTCCGACCCGCTAGGGCGTCAGCTCACAGCGGACTGCGCTTAGCGCCCACAACGCGCCGCAGCCGGGCCATGCCCTTTCGTATCGCCCCGCCGAAAGCCGATCCGCCCGGCTGGCCCCCGCTGGCGCCAGGGTGCATGCTGGAGGCGAAGGGCGAATAGCCTTGGAGGATGTCAATGGACGATGCAGGCGCGAACAACGCGACGAAGTTTGCGATCTTCCGCAAGGCGGACAATCCGCCCCTGACAGAGGAGCAATTCTACGGCGGGGCTGTCACCACGCCTGAACAGCGCGAAAGCATGGACAAGATGCTCGCCGCGGGCTGGGCCGACGGCGAAGAGACCCGCATGGTCTACAATGGGCCAGGCTTCGTCCTCGTCCACGCCTGGTTCAAGGCGGGATATCCGCTGCCGCTCCACAGCCACAGCGCCGACGGGGTCTATTTCGTCGTCGCAGGTTCGCTGTCGCTGGGGACCGAACACCTCGAAGCCGGCGACGCCTTCGTTGTGCCGGCGAACGCGGCCTACACCTACACGCCCGGGCCGGACGGGGCGGAGGTGCTGGAGATCCGCCATACGGCCATGATCGACTTCCGCATCCTGACCAAAGGGGGGGCGGCCTTCTGGTCAAAGGCCCTGCAGCAGGTCGCCGAACATCAGGCGGACTGGAAGACGGCGAAGCGGCCAGGCCGCTCGCAGGGCGGGGCCGGGTCCTGAGTCTCAGGCGCTAGGCCTCTAAGCGCCCGCGCCGTTCGCCGGCCAAGGAATTCTAGGCGTAAGCCCCGCCCGCGCGCGGTTCTCAGCGTGGGGCGGGGCGGCTAGGTTGGGCTCCAGTCAACAGGAGCGTTCCCACCATGACCACCGGCCCCTGGAGCCATCAACGCAGCGCCGGCCTCGCCGACGACATTGAGTTCGAGATCAAGGGCCAGGAGCTGCAGTTCCTGGAGATCGAGCTTGATCCGGGCGAGAGCGCGGTGGCCGAGGCCGGCGCCCTGGTCTGGAAAGACGCCACCGTCGGCATGACCACCGTCTTCGGCGACGGGTCGGGGGGCGCGGGCGGCGGTTTCATGGGCAAGCTGCTGGGCGCGGGCAAGCGGCTGATCACCGGCGAGAGCCTGTTCACCACCGTCTTCACCCACAACGGCCAGGGCAAGGCGCGGGTCGCCTTCGCCTCGCCGACCCCGGGCTCCATCCTGCCGCTGAACCTCGCCGACCTCGGCGGTCAGCTGATCTGCCAGAAGGACAGCTTCCTGGCCGCAGCCCGCGGCGTGTCCATCGGGGTGCATTTTCAGCGCCGGGTGATGACCGGCCTGTTCGGCGGCGAAGGCTTCGTCATGCAGAAGCTGGAAGGCGACGGCTGGGTCTTCGTCCAGATGGGGGGCGCCCTGGTCGAGCGCGAGCTCGCCCCCGGTCAGGAGCTGCACGTCGACACCGGCTGCCTGGCCGCCTACACGCCCAGCGTCAATTTCGACCTGGTCACGGCCGGCGGGGTCCGCAGCGTCTTCTTCGGGGGCGAGGGCCTGTTCTTCGCCCGGCTGACCGGGCCCGGCAAGGTCTGGATTCAGTCGCTGCCGTTCTCCCGGCTCGCCGGCCGGATGCTGGCTGCGGCCGGCCCCGTGGGCGGGCAGAACCGCGGCGAGGGCTCGGTTCTCGGCGGTCTCGGCGACCTGATCGGCGGCAATAACTGACGCGCCGCCTCAGCCCGAAAAGACCCAGTCACCGGCGGAGAGCGAGACGCCGACCAGGATCATCTGGCCGCCGCCGACCATGTTGATCACCGTGTCCGCGCCGCTCTGGGCGATGCTGTACTGCGTGCCCGCCAGCACCAGTACGCGGTCGCCCTCCGAAACGTGGAAGTCCAGGACGCGGTCGATCCCGGCGTCGCCGAAGGTGTGGAAGATGTCCGCGCCCGCGCCGCCGACGAGGGTGTCGTTCCCGCGGTCGCCGGCGATCCAGTCGTTCCCGCCGCCGCCGGTGACGCTGTCGTCGCCCTGGCCGCCGCGCAGCGTGTCGGCGCCCGTCCCGCCGGTCAGGGTGTCGTCGCCAAGGTTGCCGTAGAGGATGTTGCTCGAGGCCTGGGCGGTGATCTTGTCATTGTCCTTGCCGCCCACCAGCCAGTCGTTGCCGCCGGTCCCGCCGTCGATGGTGTCGGCGCCGGCGTTGCCGTTGATGTCGTCGAATCCAGCGCCGCCGACGACGGAGTCGTCGCCTTCGTCGCCGCGCAGATAGGTGGCCGTGGCCCAGCCGACCACGCCGGTGACCGTGTCATTTCCCAGGCCGGCGTGGATCTCCGGCGCGCCGAGCCTTGCTGCGAGAACGTCGTCGCCGGTGCTCGCCTGCGGCCCGGTGGACAGGGCGGAGACGGGCACACGCTGGTCCGAGAAGCGGATCTCGCCGATGTTGGAAAGATCGATGTTTCCGTATCGCCCGCCGGTGACGTCGATATGCCCGCCCGCCAGAAGATCGACCCGGGTGGTCGCCAGGGGCGTGTTGATCCGCACCACCGAGGTTGCGGCCCCCAGCGCGCCGCCGTTGATGACGTAGTCGTTGTTGGTGGTGATGTCGAAGAACTGGCCGGCCTGGGTTCCGTTGTAGGTGATGGTGTGGGTGGTCACGAGTTCCTGGAACACCACGAACTTGTCGATCTGCATGCCCCCCGAGCCGCGCACCGGCTCGACGCCGAGCTCGAGGCCCGAGACATAGTCGTTCGGATTGATCAGCCCGCGTGCGACCATGTCGGCCAGGATGTTTGAGAAGCTGATCGTTCCGGTGAGCTGGTCGCTCGTCAGCGCAAGCTGGATGAAGCGCCAGGTCCCGGTCCCTGCATCCCCGCCCGGTGAATTGGGGTTCACCCCGGCGGTGATGTATTGGTCGGAATAGGTGAAGGACGCCCGGTTGCGGAATCCGGCGGCGACGACGCCCAGCTCGGTGGTCGGCTGACCCTGGGCGTTGCTGGTCCAGACCTCGATCAGCAGGTTCGATCCGGGCGTGATGTTGCGCACCGAATACTCGACCGTGAAGTCCTTGATGTTGCTGACCTGGGTGCGGAATGGGGCGTACGACCCCCATCCCGGCCCGCCGCCCCAGATCACCTCGAGGAAGCCCCACACCCCCGACGGCGAGCTGTAGTCGGGAAATTGCCACTGGATGCTGACGTTGTTGGGCGCGTTTTCCGGGTCGTTGATGGTGATCTGCGAGGTCGAGCCCGGCTGGTTCTGCATGTTGCGGGGCGTGCCCCAGTCGTCGTTCGCGACCGAGTATTCGCCTGACCGGTAAATCGCGCCTGCGCTCGTCAGCGTTATGGGCGTGGCCATAGCGATTAGACTCCGAACCTAGACCCATCATTTCGCCGGCTGGACGGCAAAGGGCCATCGGCCGCAACCGCCAGGCGATATAACCAGCGGCGGGTCATAGGGTTCGGAATCCAGACGGCCACGCGACCGCCGTTTCAAGGCGGGCTCCCGGAGGCGAGCCCGCCCAGAGTTTTCGCCGGATTTACGCTAGGTCATTGCTGCCCGGACCGCTGCGGCGCCGTCGCGTGTGACTGGGGCATCGGATTATAGGGCGTGCCCTCCGGATACACGGTCGCGGTGTCCGTGCCGTACTGCATGGCCGAGCCGGCCTGGGGCGCGGCCGGGGCCGGCGAGGGCGCCGTATAAGCGTTCGAATTCGAATAGGACGAGCCTGCGGACGGCGCCGTGGCGTCGGACGATCCGGTTCCCATCCCAGATCCCGTCGTGGAATCGCCGCTCGCCGGCGCGGCGGCGCTGTCGGTGGCGGGCGCCTGGGTGGTCGGGTCGGGCTGGGTGGCGTCGGTGGTCTGGGCGAAGGCGCTGGCGCTCATCAGAGCCGCGGCGGCGAGGCCGAGGACGAGGGTCTTGGTCATGTCGAAGTCTCCCTGAATCCGTGATCAGCGCCTTGGCGGCCTATCGGTTCCGGCCTTATCGGCGCGCGGCCCATCAGGTCGGCATAATCGGGCGTAAACGCGGCTGGATGATGGGCATATCAGGACGGCCGCCGCCCTTGCCTGGCCCCGCGGCGAAGCGTAGCCAGAGGTTGTCGGACGGGGGCGTCGGATGGGGAGAACCTTCGAATGATGCTGCGCCCTTACGCCCTGGCCGCTGCGATGCTGCTGGTCGCGACGAGCGCCTGGGCCCAGCCCGGACACCCGCCGCCTCAGCCGGCCGCCTCGCCGGAGCCGCCCAAGGCGGAAGACTCGTCCTCGGAGATGCGCAGGAAAGCCGGCGATATCGTCACCCAGCCGGCGCGCGACGTGGGCCTCTCGAAGACCGAAATCCCGCCGGTGCTCGTGGAGGCGGTGCAGGACCCGTACAGGCTGACGGGCCTGAAAACCTGCAGGCAGCTTTCCGCCGCCGTGACCGAGCTGAACGCGGCGCTCGGTCCCGACTATGGAGCAGGCCTCACGGTCAAGGAAAACCGCGGCGCCAAGCTGGCGGAAGCGGGCGGCGCGACCGTGGTCAACTCGCTGATCCCGTTCCGGCAGTTGGTGCGGGAGATCTCCGGCGCGGCGCCGGCCAAGCGGAGCCTCGATGCGGCGGTCGACGCGGGCCTGGCCAGGCGCGGCTTCCTGCGAGGCGTCCATAATCGGCAAGGGTGCCGCACGCCGTTCTGACCGACGCGCGAGCCGATTAACACATGCGCGCAATTGGTGTAGCTTGCGCGATCATCTTCGCGGCGCGCCGACGCCCGAAGTCTGCCGGGAGAAAACGCTCGACGGTCCGTCGGCGCCGCCGCAACGAAAGGCGCGGCTGTGACCGATCCCGACGCCGAATTGCCGTCCTGGGACTTTCGCCGGCGCACCATCACCGCCAGCGAAGCGCTGCTTCGCATCCTCAACAAGGCGGTCAGCACCTACGGGAGCGATCTGGACATCTTCGTGGTCTTCCTGACCGTGACCTGCGCCAGCACGAGTTCGGCCGTACGCAATGCTGAGCTCGCCGCAGAGCCGCCCGCCGGACACGTGCCCGTGGGCTACTATCGCGGGATCAGCCGTCGGGCGATCGCCGCCTCCACCGGGCTTCCCCGGGAGACGGTGCGGCGCAAGATCGCCGCCTTGATCGAACGCGGGGACGTGGTCGAGCACGGCGCCTATGTCCGCATTCGCCAGGGCCTGCTCGAACAGGAGCATCACCTCGGCTTCGCGCGGACGATGATCCACGAGTTCGTGCGCGGCGCCGCGGAACTGTCGCGGATTCCGCAATAGCGGCGCCTCAAGCGGACCCAGTTTGGGTCGCTCCGTCCTGGCCCTGCGCGGCGACATCGGATTTTAACGCCCCCAAGCGCGGCCCCGGTCCTCCGAACAGCCCGACGACGGAAATCGAAGGGCGGCCAGATGGAGCGCATGGACCGAAGGCGCGTCCTCGTGATCGAGGACGACCCTGAATTCCTGCAGGCGATGAGCCTCTCGCTGACGGCGCGCGGCTATGACGTGGTCGCCGCCTGCGATGCCGAGGCGGGGCTGAGGGCGCATGAGACCGCGCCCGCCGACCTGGCCGTGATCGACATGATCACCCCGGTGCGCAACGGGGTGGAGACGATCGTGGCCCTGCGGCGCGCGGGCCGGCCGGTGCGCATCCTGGCCATCTCCGGGGGCTTCGTCACCGGGCCGGAATACTATCTCGTCCTGGCCCGGCACCTGGGCGCGGACGCGGTCATGGCCAAGCCCTTCGCCCTGACGGACCTGGCGGACGCCGCCGCCCGGCTCCTTGAGGCGCCGCCCAGGGCCGATGAGGGCGAGCTCACCCCCGAGCGCCTGGAAGCCACCTTTGATCTCGCCGAGCGGCTGGACGACGCGGTGATCATCGCCCGGCTGATGCTGGCGCGCATGGAGGGGCCGGCGAACGACGAGGATCAGGCTCCGCCGCTGAGGTCCAAGCCGAGGCTGTAGACCCGGTTCGCCGTCCCGCTGAACAGGGCGGTCTTCTCGTTCGCCGAGGCGCCGGCGGCCAGGCGCTTGAAGGCGTTCCAGAAGCGCCGGTAGCTGCCCGCCGGGCGGTCCACCGGGAAGTTGCTTTCGAGCATGCAGCGCTCGGCGCCGAAGAGCTCCACGCAGGTTTCGAACAGGGGCTTCCACGCCTCGGCCATCTCGGCCGACGAGGGCTTCTCCTCGGCGGCCGCGAAGGCCGGCGAGATCATCCCCATGCCCATGCCGCCGACCTTCATGACGACATTGGGCCGCCGTGCGAGGTCGACGAGCGCCGTCCGCCAGGCGGCGAAGGTCTCCTGCGGCCGCTCGGCGAATCCCCCGATCGCCATGTAGCCGCCGACATGGTCCAGCACGATGGTCAGGTCCGGAACCGCGTCGGCGAAGGCGGCCAGCTCGCCGAGCTGCGGCTGGAAGATCCAGGTGTCGAAGGTCAGGCCGCGCCGGGCCAGCGCCTGCCCGCCGGCGCGCATGGCCGGCTCCAGCAGCCGTCCGGGCGGGGCGGCCAGGTAGGCGGCCGGAACCGCCGGATCGTCACAACAGGTGAGCATGTTGCGCACGCCCCGTAGGCGTCCGCACCCGGCTTCGATGTGGGCGTCCAGCACCTCTCCCACCGCCTCGCCCAGCATCAGATCGGCGTAGGAGACGACGCCCGCGCACACCTCCGTTTGGCCGTATCGCCCGCCGGCGGCCACGGCGAACTGGGTCTCGCCGACCGGGCGCAGGGCCTGCGGGCCCTCGGTGCGGTAGCCCTGGTGGCATTCCAGATAGACGGTGGCCACCACGTTATGGCCGGCGGCGTCGGCGGCGAGGTCAGGGGCCATGTAGTCGAGGGCGTAGGCGGCGAGCGCCTGGTTGTCACGCCAGAGGTGGTGGTGCGGGTCGACGATCGGCAGGTCCGGCTCCAGCGCCGCCTCGTCGTGATCGTCCGCTTGCCCAGCCATGCCGCCCTCCCGCTGCGGGCCAGTCTCGTCGCCTGACCCTTCCGTGACCGTCCCGTCCGCGAAACACCCTGTCAATCGCGTTGACCGATGCCGGCCGCGGCCCGATAGGTTCACGCCAAACACCGCCGCCATGGAGCGGGGACAAGGAGGGCGCCGCATGGCCAAGAACCAATTCGACCTTACGGGCAAGGTTGTCCTGATCACCGGCGGGACCCGGGGCCTTGGCCTTGCGATGGCCAGGGGGTTCGCCGAGGCGGGCGCCGCCCTCATCATCTCCAGCCGCAAGGCCGAGGCCTGCGAGGCCGTCGCTGAGGAGCTGCGGGCCAAGGGCGCGCGCGCCGTCGGGATCGCTTGCCATGTGGGCTACTGGGAACAGGTCGAAAAGCTCGCCGAGGCGGGCTGGGCCGCGTTCGGCCGCATCGACGTGCTGGTGAACAATGCCGGCCTGTCGCCGCTGGCGCCTTCGTCGCTGGAGACCAGCGAGGCGCTGTTCGACAAGGTGATGGAGGTGAACTTCAAGGGCCCGTTCCGGCTCACCAGCTTGATCGGCGCGCGCATGGCGGCGGGCGAGGGCGGCTCGATCATCAACGTCTCCTCGACCGGGGCCCTCAGCCCGCAGCCGAACATCATCCCCTACGCAGGCGCCAAGGCTGCGCTGAACGCCGCCTCGGTCGGCTTCGCCCGCGAATACGGTCCGAAGGTGCGGGTGAACGTGATCTCCCCCGGCGGCTTCCTGACCGACGTCGCCACCGAGTGGAAGGACAGTCCGACGGTCACCGAGCGCGTCGCCCTGAAGCGGTTCGGCGAGGCGGAGGAGATCGTCTCCACCGCGCTCTATCTCGCCAGCGACGCCTCCAGCTACACGACGGCCGCCAACATCCGTGTCGACGGCGGCGCCCCGCCCTAGGCTGACGCCTCACCCCCAATGATCGTCATCCCCGGGGCTTGCCCCGGGGACCCATGAACACCGGATGGTGACGGAAAAGACGTGGGCGAGGCCGAGCCAGGCCTTGCGACGCGGCGATCATGGGTGGCCGGGACAAGCCCGGCCATGACGAGGTATAATAAATTCAATATATTATCGTGGATCTAGGCCTCGACCTTGGCGGTCTCGCGCCGCACCTCCAGCCCCGCGAACACCCCTTCGGCGCGCCAGGCTTCGATGATGCGCACGAACTCCTGCGGCCGGTTGCCCCAGGGGCTGTTGCGCGCCATCTGCGAGGAGACCTGCCCCTCGTCGTTGTAGTAGCCGGGCGTGCAGTCCATGTAGAAGCCGCGCCGCAGCGTGGTCATCGCCATGTGCTGCTCCACCCAGGCCGTCTCGGCCTCCACCGTGGGCTCCAGCGCTGCGATCCCCTCGTCCAGGCAGCGCTTGATCAACCAGGCCACATGCCGGCTCATCTCCTCCAGGATGTGCGGGAAGTTGATGGTGGAGGGCTGCTGCGACGAGCCCATCACGAAATAGTTCGGGAAGTCGCGGAAGTGCATCCCGAAGTAGCTCGAGACCCCGTCCCTCCAGGCCTCTGTCTGCACCACGCCGCCCCGGCCGATCACCTCGAAGCTGTTGCGCCCGGTCCAGTTGGTGATCCATTCAAAGCCGGTGGCGTAGATCAGGCAGTCGAGTTCGTATTCCTGGCCCGCGACGACGACGCCGGTCTCGGTGATGCGCTCCACCCCCCGGCCGTCGGTGTCCACCAGGGTGACGTTCGGTCGGTTGAAGGTCTGCAGATAAGCGTCGTGGAAGCACGGCCGCTTGCAGAGCGTGTTGTAGTATGGCTTCAGCGCCGCCGCCGTCGCCGGGTCCTCCACCAGGGCGTCCACCCGGGCGCGGATCTGCTCCATCAGCATGAAATCGGCCGGCTGCCGCTGTTCAGGGGGAAGCGCCGGCCCGGCCTTGACCATGATCTCGGTCCAGCCATCGGCGACCAGGTCCTCGTTCACGGGATAGCCGAAGGTGAGGTCGTTGAAATTGTCCATCCGCCGCTTCTGCCAGCCCGGCTTTAGGCTCTTGGCCCAGTCCGGGTCCGTCGGCCGGTTGCCGCGCTCGGGAATGGCCGCGGGGGTCCGCTGGAAGACGTAGAGATGCTCCGCCCACTGGGCGATGTGCGGGATGGACTGGACGGCGCTGGCGCCCGTGCCGATGACGCCGACCCGCTTGCCGGCGAGCTTGCTCAGGTTCCCGTAGGTGTCGCCGCCGGTGTAGTCGTAGTCCCAGCGGCTGGAATGGAACGCGTGGCCCTTGAAGGTCTCGATCCCCGGGACGGCCGGCAGCTTCGGATTGCTGAGCAGGCCGGGCGACATGGTCACGAAGCGCGCGGCGATCTCGTCCCCGCGGTCGGTGCTGACGATCCAGCGCAGGCGCGCCTCGTCCCAGCGCATGCGCTCGACCTTGGTCTGGAACAGCGCCCGGTCGTATAGGCGGTAGCGCTCGCCGATCGCCCGGCAGTGGGCGAGGATTTCCGGCCCCTTCGCATACTTCTCCGTCGGCACGTAGCCGAGCTCGTCCAGGAGCGGCACGTAGATGTAGGATTCCGTGTCGCAGGCGACGCCCGGATAGCGGTTCCAGTACCAGACGCCGCCGAAGTCGCCGGCCTTGTCGATGATCCGGAAGTCGTCGACCCCGGCCTCGCGCAGCCGGGCGCCCGCCAGCAGGCCGCCCACGCCGCCGCCGATGACCAGGACGTCCAGCTCTTCCTTGACCGCAGGCCGGGTGAAGCCGGGTTCCACATAGGGGTCCTCCAGCATCTCGCCGGTCGCGTGCCCGTACTGGGCCAGGCCGTCCTTCCGAAGCCGCTTGTCCCGTTCCGCGCGGTACCGCGCGCGCAGGGCCTCGGCATCGAACGCCGGCGCGTCCTTGCCGCTGCCTTCAGCTTCGCCGTGCTCGGCCATCGAGCCTCCTCCCGCCGTCTCGAACGAGGCTTGCCTCGTGGCGCGGCAATTATCATACTGCTGTATGAAAATAGGCGGACGGGCGCGGAGTCAAGGGCGGATGAACGACGTACGACGGGTAGGGCGCCCGTCCCAGGTGACGCCCGCCCAGATCGCCGAGGCCGCGCTGGCCGTTGGGCTGGACCGTGCGACGGTGCGCAACGTCGCCGACCGCCTGGGCATGAGCGTGCCTGGCCTCTACCACCACGTGCGCACCCGCGAGCAGCTCCTGATCCTGGCCGCCGCCTACTCCTTCCAGGCGCTGCTGTGTCCCGACCCGGAGGGGAAGTCCTGGTCGGAATGGCTGGTGGAATATTGCCGCAAGGTCTTCGACACGATGGTGGGTCAGCCCGAGCTGGTCATGCAGATCGTGGTCGGGACCACCAACCCCGCCATCCACGCCCAGCATCTGGAGCGCTATCTCGAAATCCTCGGTTCGCATGGCTTCGACGTGACCGCCGCCTATGAGCTCTATCAGGAGGTGATGTCGGCCGTGGTGGGGGCTGCGGCGATGGAGGTCGGGGACCGCACCGCCGCGGATGCCGGTCGATCCCTGTTTCCCAACCTGGCCGCCGCCGTCGCCGCTGCGCCGGAAGAGCGGCTCACGCTTATCCGGCGGTTGATCGCCAGTAAGGGAGGCGGCACGCCCGATCGCTTCGAGGCCGTCCGCGTCCTGGTGGGGGACATCGCCCGGCGGCGCGGCCGTTGAGCCTTGACCGCGGCCCAGGCCTGACCAGACTGCCTCACGCCATGCCCAGTCCCGCCCACGAAGCCTATGTCGCCAGCCTGCCGCCCGGCGGCGCGACCCCGGAAACCCCGCTTTCGCCGCAGCAGGTCGCGGCGCTGCGCGCGCAGGATGCGACGATCCCCATGCCGCGCCCGCCCGGCGTGAGCATCGAAGCCGTGGACGCCGGCGGTGTCCCCGCACTCTGGGTCACGCCGGAGGGCGCAAGGGCGACACGCACGATCCTGTTCCTGCACGGCGGCGGCTACATCTTCCTCACCGCCTCGCGCTTCACCCCGGTGATGGCCGAGTTGGCGAAGGCCGCGGGCGCCCGGTGCCTTGGCCTCGACTACCGGCGCGCGCCCGAGCATCCGTTCCCGGCGCCGGTCGACGACGCGGTCGCGGCCTACCGATGGCTGCTCGACCAGGGCATCGCGCCGGGCAGCATCGCGTTAGCGGGAGACTCGGCCGGCGGCGGCCTCGTCATCGCGGCCCTGCTGGCCATCCGCGACCGGGGGCTGCCGCTCCCGGCGGCGGGATGCTCGATCTCCCCCTGGACCGACCTGAAGGTGGCGGGCGAGTCCGCCGATGGTGTGGCCGACCCAGTCGTCAGCGGCGCGGCCCTGCGAATGATGGCGACCACCTACCTCGCTGGCGCCGACCCCGCGAACCCGTATGCCTCGCCGCTCTATGCCGACCTGAAGGGCCTGCCGCCGCTGCACGTGCAGGTGGGCGCCCGCGAGGCGCTCCTGGACGACTCCCGTCGCTTCGTCGAGGCCGCGCGCCGGGCCGGCGTCGATGTCACCAGCCTGGAGCACGAGGACGTCGCCCACATGTGGATCTTCTACGACGCCCTGATGCCGGAATCGCAAGCCGCCTTCCAGGCGATCGGCGACTTCCTGCGCAGGCACGCAACCTAGAGCAGCCCTCAGCCGTCGTGGCCCGTGAGGCCGATCTTCTGGGCCAAACGCACCACGCGCCGGCCGGTGCTCTCGACGCCTCTGCGCGCCGCCTCGTCACGAAGCATGCCGTTATCGTCGAACATCTCCTCAGTGGTCGTGATGGCGACGGGCTCGGCGCCGGGGACGACGAAGCAGCCCAGCGTCGTCAGCAGGCGCTTGACGTCGACGATGGCGAGGCTCCCGCTGCCCGCGAAGACGGCCGAGACCACGCCCACCACCTTGCTGGTGAAATTGTCCATGGGCCGCTCGCCCGGCGCCATGCGGGTGAGCCAATCCATGAGATTGTGGAACGCTCCCGGGTAGGTGCCGCTGTGCATCGGCGTTGCGATGATCCAGCCATCCGCCCACCTGAAGTGGGCCTTTAGGCGCAACAAGCCCCCCGGCATGGGCTTGCTGTGCGGCCCGCCGACCTTGCCGCCCTGGTCAAAAAGCGCGTGCGGATCCGCGGCGGTCGCGTCGAAGATGTCGGCGTCGTACACCGGCACAGGATAGTCCTTCAGGTCGATGAAGCGGACCTCTGCGCCGGCGGCACGCGCGCCCGCCGCAGCGTTCTGAGCCAGTTTCTTATTGTAGGAGTCCGCTCGCAGACTACCTGCAAACGCAATAATTCGTGGGGCGCGCTCGGTCATGGCCGTGTACCTCGACAGATTAAATCAGGGGGCAGGTGGCTTCGACCGCGGCGCGCGCTTGGTGGTACGGCAGGGCGGTCATCGTATTGCATGGGCCGCCAACTGCGGGGAGGCGCCATCCGGGAAGAACTGGCGCGCCCACATGCGGAACCTGCCGATTGGCCCATCGCCTTTGCACAGCATGGGCGTCGGGAGGTAGACCTTGTTCTCCCAGATCGGGATGTCTTTCTCGAACTCCGACGCCGTGTAGTCGGCGCCCTTGCGCGCCAGCTCGGGGTCGTAAGGCGCGCCGGCCGCGGTGAGCATGGAGTAGCGGATTTCGAGCGTCGTCTCGTCGATCGGCGTGCGGGCGGTTAGGAATGTGTGGCGCGCCTCGCCGAACGCGCGGCTGATGCTCAGGCCGAGGCCATAATAGGTCCCAAAGTGCTTGCCGCGATGGGCGTTCCCCGCGACATCGTCGAAGCGGAAATTGAAATCGAAGGTGTAGCGGCCAAATTCGTAGTCGATGGGCGGGATGTTGGCGCCAGGACTGTGAACCGCCGGCAGGTGGCCGCCGTCGACAGCGTTCTCGCACACCTCCTGGATCGTCGTGCGGACGATCCAGTGCTTGCGGATGTAGCCGTTCCACGCGGAGTCCCCGTATTCGGAGAACACGGGCGGCTCCCACTGAGGCGCTTTCCCCATCGGGGAATGCCACATGAAGATGAGTCCAGACCGCTCGTCGGTCGGCCATGCGCCGACGACGACCCCCTCGGGGATGTGGGCGCTGTAGGGGATCTCGCGGCAGCGACCGCCCACATCATAGCGCCAGTTGTGGAAGGGGCACTGGATGTACTCGCCGACCACCGTGCCGCCGACCGCGAGATTGGCGCCGACATGCGGGCAGTGAGCGTTGAGCACCTGGGCGACGCCGCTTTCGGTTCGGAAGAGCACTAGGTCGCGGCCGAAGTAACGCAGGCGCGTCACTTGGCCGGCGATCAGATCGTCCGAATATCCGACCTGAAACCATCCTTCGGGATAGGCGGGCGCCGGGCCGCCGATCGGCGCGACAGTCGCTGGGTTCATGGTTTCCTCCCTGTCTGGCGGTGAGGATAGGCGCGCGGGCCGCCAGCGCAACGAAAAACACGAATATCGCACATACGTTCGATTATCGCACATTCCCTCGCCATTGCTGACGTCCTAAGCTATGTTGGCGCGAGGCGGCGACACCCGCCCGGATGCGTACGTGGCTGGGAGTGGCCTGAGGCGGGGATGAACCAAGCGAACGGAAAGGCCATGGCGACGGAGTCTGGGGCCGATACGGGAGCCTCCCCGGCGGAACGACTCGACCGGTGGAACGGCGATCCTTCGTTCATGCTGTCCCTGGCGCGGGGGCTGCTGGTCCTGCGCGCGGTGGCCGAATCAAGCGGGACCGCCCTGTCGAACCGTGACCTGTGCGACCGCACGGGACTATCGCGCGCGGCCCTGCGGCGCTGCCTCTACACTCTGGAGGCCTTGGGCTATGTGGACGCGGGGAGCGGAGCCGTCATATCCGGGCCGGATCTGGGTTCACTGGCCACCGCCTACGCAAGTTCAAACCCCCTGTTGCACGCATACGAACCGGTCATCAGGGCCTTGAGCGCCCGGACAGGGCAAAGCGTGAGCTTCGGGGTGTTCGAGCACGATGCGCCGAGGCCGGTAGGGGTCGCCAATTCCGACCATCCCGTTCAACTCGGCGTCACTCGCCACGACAAAATCCCTATTCACTGCTCGTCCATTGGCCGGGTGATGCTGGCCGCGATGTCGGATGACGAGGCGCAGCAACGGCTCGCCAGGGAACACCTGGCGCAGCGTACGGCGCGCACGCTGACCGCGCTCCCCGAGGTCATGGCCAAGGTCGCAGAGGCTCGCCGGTTGGGTTACGCCCTGGTGGACCAGGAAGCGCAGCCCGACCTGCGCTCCGTGGCCGTCGGCGTCGAGAACAGTCGCGGCGACACCGTGGGCTGGATGAACATCACCGTCCTGACCTCGATGCTGACCCTGAAGGAAATGCGCTCACGGATCGCGCCGGAGATGCAGCGATCCGCCAAGGTCCTTTCCAAGCAAATTCCCTAGGCCTCCACCAGGTCGCGCAGGCGGCCGAGGGCCTGGTCCCACTGCGCCGAGACGGCGTCCAGGTAGGATCTCGCCGCGTCCAGCGGCTCCGGCCGGTAGGCGAAGCGGCTCTCGCGCCCGACCCGCAGCTTGTGGACGAGCCCCGCCGTCTCCAGCACGTGCAGGTGCTTGGTCACCGCCTGGCGCGTCAGGACGCCCCCGGCCGAGAGCGTCGAGATCGACCGGGACCGCCCGTCGGCCAGGCGGCTCAGCAGCGCCAGGCGCGTGGGATCGCCCAACGCCGCGAAGATCGGGGCGGGATCGGCGGCCGCGAGGGCGTCAGGCCTCGACATGGGCGCGGACGTTCTCGATCTGCTGCGTCCAGCCGCCGTCGTTCATCCGCATCGCCTCCTCGCGCCGATCGGCCGGCACCTTGTCGAAGCCGGATTCGGTGATGACCAGCCTGGTGCCCTCCGGGGCCGGCGTCAGGTGAAACTCCACAAGCGTGGGCGTCTCGGCGCTGTAGTCGACGTTCGGGTCGACGGCGTAGGGCCGCCAGGTGAAGGCGAAGCGGCTCATGGGCTCGATCGCCGCCACCGTCGCTTCCCACACCACGTGCTCGAAGCCGGGATGGGTCACGCGCCCGCGCGCCGTCTCGCCGACCACGAAACGCTTGTTCTCCAGGTTGACCTTGAACCAGTCGCCGAACTGCGCGGGTTCGGTGATGGCGCGCCAGACCCGTTCCACCGGGGCCCGCAAGGTGATGGACTTCTCGATCCTGTCAGACATTGGGCAACTCCTTGGTTGCCCGTCTTATGACTCCCGCCGCGCAGTAATGCAACCATTTAGTTGCGTGATGGCCGCGCTTCGAGCGTCGCCGCGCCGTTGCGGCGGCGCGCGTTCGGGGCGAAGCTTCCGGCCGACCCGAGGGAAGGCGACGACGCAGCTCGCCAGGAGGCCGCCATGTCGCAATGCCCGATCCAGCCGTTGATGGACTTCGAGGCCTTTGCGCACGGGATACCGCATGAGCGCGTCGCCGAGCTTGCCCGGGACCACAGCCTGCTCTGGGAGGCGGACGAGCACGCGACCGGCGGCCACTGGCTGGTCCTGCGTCAGCCGGAGATCGACCATGTGCTGCATACGCCCGAGCTGTTCACCTCGAACTTCGGGCCCTTTCTCGAGGATATGCCGGCGTCCTTGATCGACCCTGGCCGGCGCAGCATCAACTTGATGGACCCGCCGGCGCACCGCTCCTATCGCTCCCTCGTGGAGTACGCTTTCCGTCCCGGTCTGCTGAAGGAGCGGGAAGGGCTGATGCGCGAGATGGCCCGGGAGATCATCGACCGGGTGATCGAGCGCGGCGAATGCGAGTTCGTCGGCGAGGTCGCGATCCAGCTGCCCATGCGCGTGATGTTCAATCTCCTGGGCGTGCGTCCCGAGGACGAGCAGCGCGTCGTCACCCTCACCAACGCCATGCTGTTCGGCGACGACCCAGAATTCGCGGCGGATCGGGCCGCCGGTTTCAACGCCAAGCAGGCGCTGGACGACTTCGGCGCGGCCCTGGCCGCAGACCACCGCGCCAGTCCGCGCCATACCATCACCATGGAAGTGCTGGAGGCCGAGCGCGACGGCGAACGCCTATCAGACCGGGACTTCGGCGCCTTCTTCACGAACCTGATCGGCGGCGGGCTCGACACCACCCGCAACACCCTGTCCTGGGCCATGGTCGAGTTCGTCCGCCGTCCTGAACAGTATCGCATGCTGCAGTCCGACCCGAACCTGCTGCCCGGCGCGGTCGAGGAGATCCTGCGCTTCCGCAATCCGGTCGCCTACGTCCGCCGCACGGCCACCCAGGATCTGGAGTTCGCGGGCCAGCGCATTCTCAAGGGAGGCAAGATGGTCTGCATCCTCGGCGCGCCGGGCCGCGACCCGGAGCAGTTCGAGCGGCCGGACGAGTTCGACATCACCCGCAACCCGGCCGACACCCGCCGCCGCCACCGCACCTTCGGCGGCGGACCGCACTTCTGCCTGGGCATGCATCAGGCGCGCATGAACCTGACCGTCATGCTGGACGAAATCTCCAGCCGCCTCGACAACTTGCGGCTCCTGGGCGAGCCGCGGCACGCCCGTTCCATCTTCATGGACGGATTTAACGAGCTGCGCCTGGGCTTCGATCGGCGTTCCTGAAGCGCTCGTTCAGGAACGCGATGATCACGGTCTCGAAGACCGCGTTGTTGTCGCCCACCACCATGTGGCCGGCGCCGCTGACATGGGCCACCTCCAGATGGGGCATGTCGCCCTTGAGCTTGCCGATGCTCTCCTCGTCGACGATGTCGCTGAGCACGCCATGGACCAGCAGGCAGGGTTTCTTAAAGGCGCGGGCGGCGGCCTCCAGCGGGTCCTTCGGGATCACCCCGCTCACGTCCGCCTCCTGGCGCGGGCGCAGGAACGCCGGGTCCCAGTGCCAGTACCAGCGCCCGTCGTCGCGCAGCCGCAGGTTCTTGGCCAGGCCCGAGACGTTCTTCGGGCGCGGCTTTTCCGGCCGATACTCGGCGACGGCGTCGGCCGCTTCCTCCAGCGAGGCGAAGCCGCCCATGTGCTTGCGCATGAAGCCGGCGATGCGGTCGGCGCCGGCCGGAACGATCCGCGGCGCCACGTCCACCAGCACCAGGGCGCCGGCGAGGTCGCCGAGGCTCGCCGTGGCCATCAGCGACGAGAGCCCGCCCAGCGAGGCGCCGACCAGGGCCGCCGGGCCGCGGCTCATGGCGCGCACCACGGCGTCGATGTCGCAGGCGTGCCGCGGAAGGGCGTAATCGCCGTCGGGCGACCAGTCGCTGTCGCCGTGTCCGCGCAGGTCCATGGACATGACCCGGTAGCCTTGCCCGGCCAGGTCGCGGGCTGTGGTCCCCCAGGAGTGGCGGGTCTGGCCGCCGCCGTGGGTCATCAGCACGAAGGGTCCGTCTGCGGGGCCGTAGAGGTCGCCCGCGATGGTGACGTCGCCGGTGGGAATTCGGATGAGCTGCGGCTGGGTCCCGCTATCGGCGTCGGCGCTCATGGGATCTCCCAACCGGTAAAACATTGGGCCGCGAGCCCGCCCCTTCGTTCCTAGGACGAGATCGGGCGGCGGCATAGAGGCGTGTTCCACCCGCCGACGTCCCCCGCCCGCTCCGCGTCTTTCAATCGAAGACACCCTGGCGGTTCAGGACCTCCTGGGGCGCTACTGCTGGTACGTCGACGAGAACCGCGCCGAGGAATGGGCCGACCTCTATACGGAAGACGACGAGTTCGCGGGGACGAGCCCGGAGCCCCTGCGGCGTCCTGGCGCCCCTCGCTCATGGCGCTTTGTGGACGCGGGGCAGAACCGGCGAAGCCGAGCCGCGTTTCGACACGGAACAAGCATGGAGGAAGACGATGGCCGGCAAGATGACCAACTGCCTGTGGTTCGACCATGGCGAGGCGCGCAAGGCGGCTGAATTCTACGCGAGCGTCTTCCCTGACAGCCATGTCGGCGCGGCGACGGCGGCGCCTGGTGACTATCCCGATGGAGAGGAAGGCGTGGAACTGACGGTGGAGTTCACCGTGCTCGGCACGCCGTTCATGGGGCTCAACGGCGGTCCGAACTTCAAGCCGAACGAGTCCGTCTCATTCGTGATCGAGACGCAGGACCAGGCCGAGACCGACCGATACTGGGACGCCATTGTCGGCAACGGCGGCGCGGAGAGCGCGTGCGGCTGGTGCAAGGACCGCTGGGGCTTCTCTTGGCAGATCACGCCGCGTCAGTTGACCGAGGGGATCAAAGATCCGGACAAGGCGATCGCCAAGCGGGTGTTCGAGGCGATGCAGACGATGGGGAGGATCGATGTGGCGAAGATCGAGGCGGCGCGGCGGGGCGAGGGCTGATCGAGCACACGGGGCCCTTCGCGGTCGCGCGCACATGGCGCGATCTCGTATCCAGAGCGCTATCGCCCCATCTGCACCTGGGGTATGAATTCAATAACGAGAATAGAAACAAAGGAAACGTCTATGGGTGGGGCGTTCAATATCATCATGAGAGTCTTCAGCACACTGCTTGGCCTACTCGTCATTCTCTTCGGCCTGATCTGGATCGGCCAAGGCTTGCATATCGGACCCGCGGCGATCATGCGCGGCTTCATGGTCAGCAACCCGCAGTGGGCGCTCTATGGCGCAATCCTGGCCCTGCTCGGCGTCGGCCAGGTGATCTGGACCAACACCCGGCAGGGCAGATCGTAAGGCGCTACAAGCAATGCGAATGACCGGCTGAGCGAGCGCCCGGCAAAGGCCGGGGCTGGCCGACTTCGTGAGACCACGACCTAGAGCGCAGCGGTCTTCATCGGCTCGTCATGGGCGCCGAGCGCGCGCAGGGCGCCCACGATCATGGTCGCCAGGACCCCGCGCTCGAACTCGGGGATGTGCTGAAGCTGGCCTTCGGTGCGGAAGGCTTCCGTCACCATGGCGTGCAGAAAGGGGGCGGCCGCTCTCGCTCGCACCGGGTCGACCCCGCGCTGCTCCATGCGCTGGCGCCAGTGTTCCAGGAAGATCTCCGTGTGGCGCATGAACTCGGCGTCGATCTCGGTCTCGCCCGAGTGGCCGGAGCCGAAGCCGTGGACCGGCAGGCTGCGGATCTGCTCGAACGCCGCCGGCGCCGTCAGCATGCGGGCCACGGTCTCGCTCAGCGTCGGGGCGCCGGACAGCTGACTCTGCACGAACTGGAGAAGGTCGGTGAAGTGGCGGTCGATGAGGGCGGCGGCCACGGCCTGGCGGTTGGTGAAGTGCCGGTAGACGGTCGGCTTGGCGACGTCGGCCCGCTCGGCCAGGGCCTCCATGGTCAGGGCCGACAGACCGCCCTCCCGCACCATGTCGGCGGCTGCCTGAAGGAGCTGCTCGCGCCTCTGGGCGCCGGGCATGGGCTTACGCCGCGTCTTCGCCTTCACCGATGGGGTCGCCTCCGCCGCGTGGTTTCTTGTCTGAGCCTGAAGGTCTGTCATCGGAGCTTCGCCGTTCGCGGGCAAGCCTGAAAACACCTTAGCTCCGCATCGTCCGCGGGGACGGCGGTCCCTGGCCGGGCGGGGTTTTGGCCCAGCGGCTCCGGTTGCTGCTTTGCGAGGCGGGTGACACTATGCCCGCCTCGACCCCGGGCTACACGGGGCGAACGGAGGTCCCAGGTCCATGAGTTCGCCTTCCACGCCGTCGGTCGGTGCGCCGCCGCTTTCCAATTTCCGGCGACGCATCTCCTTCGCGCTGGTTCTCGCCGTCACCGTCGGCGCCTCCCTGGTGTTCAGCCTGCTGCCGCCGCTCCTGCCCGCCCTGGCCCTGCACTTCGGCGGCGGTCGGGAAGGCGAGATGAGCGCCCAGCTGGCGCTCAGCATGCCCAGCCTCGGCTGGCTATTCGGGGGCGCCGTCTCAGGCTTCGTGCTGGGGCGGGTCGGCATGCGCCCGACCGTGATCGGCGCGATCCTCGCCGTCGGCGCAATCGGCGCAGCGGCTGGGCTTCTGTCCGACGTGGTGGCGTTCGCCGCCGCCCGTTTCGCCCTGGGGTTCGCGGGCTCCTTCATGCTCACCGGCGCCTATACGATCCTGGCGGACATCTATGACGACAAAGACCGACCCAAGATGATCGGTTTCCAGAAGGCCACGGCCAGCCTGTCGGCCGTGCCCGTCGGCCTTGCGGCCGGCGCCCTGGCCTCGGCCTTCGATTGGCGCGCGCCCTTCGCGCTTTACGCCGTGTTCGGCGTCCTTGGGGCCGTCCTGGCCTTTTTCGCCATTCCCGCCACGGCGTCCGCAGCCGCGGCATTGAAGCCCAAGGCCAAGATGGAGCGGGCCGACTTCGCCCGCCTGTGGCCGATCCTGGTGCTGATCTTCTTCTTGCAGATCATGATGATGATGGGCGTCGCGCAACTTCCCTTCGTGCTGGCCGAGCACGGCTTTGGCTCCGCCTCGACGCTGTCGGTGGTCCTGGCCCTTGCCGCCTTGCTGATGAGCGTCGGCGCCGTCCTCTCCGGATATCTGCAGACGCGTTTCAGTCCGTGGAAGGTGCTCTGCGTGGGCCTGGCCCTGGCCGCGTCGGGCTATGTGGCGGTCGGCGTCGCGCCGAACGGCTATGTCGTGGCCGCCGCGAACGGGATCGCCCTGGTGGGCTGCGGTCTCTTTTTTCCGCAATACCTCACCCTGCCGCTGGCTCGGGTGTCGGTGGCGGCCAGGCCGGCGACGATCGGCCTCATCCAGGTGGCTATGTACCTCGGCGCCTTCATGAACCCCTTCCTGCTGGCGCCGCTGCGCGCAAGCTTCGGCCACAGCGGGACCTATCTGGCGGTGGGGATCATCGTGCTGCTGACGCTCGCGTCCGCCGTGGCGATCGCCAGCGTGCGCCGTGGGGGGCGGCTCCGCCCCGCGCCGGCCAGCGGAAGCTGAGCGGTTCCAGGCGGACGGACTGGACGCCCGATAGACACAATGTTCTTCTTGCCCTGAGCCGCCACGAAGAGGGCGGCCCGACAAGAGGAAGCCACATGGAAACGCTTACGCTCAGCCAGGCGCAGATGAAGCCCCGGATCGCCCGGTTCCGCGACATGAAGCCAGCCGAGGACGTCGCCGGCCGCATGGGCCGCCTGCCCGAGGATTTGAAGTCGGTGATCATGACCCAGACGGTCATGGGCCTGACCTCGCCCACCGGCGAGGGCGAGCGCAACTTCTGGGACAGCGCCGCCGTCCCGTCCGGCACCAACAACTTCGGCGCCGTCTACGTCCGCGCCAAGAAGGGCGCCGGCGCCAGCTGGCACGTGCACCGCTTCTCCTATGAGAACTTCATCGCCATGCAGGGCACCTGGCGCATCTTCTGGAACGCGCCGGAGGCGGAGGAGCATGTCGACCTCGAGCCCTTCGACATGGCCTCCATCCCGCCGGGCGCGATCCGCCGGTTCGAGTATATCGGCGAGGGGGAGGGGGTGCTCCTGGCCTTCGCCTATGCGGCCGAGCATAGCCTGATCGACTCCCAGGAGATCTGGTCGCCGCCCTGCGAGATCGACCGCATCGCCTCGGCCGTCGAGGGCAAGGGCGAGCCCTATGACGCCTATATCCGGGAGTCCCGCGGCCGCGCCGCCGCGGTCGAGGCGGCCGTTACCGACGAGGACCGGACTTTCTCGCGCCAGGTGGCCGAATTCGTCGGCGCGGGCTGAGCCCCGCGCGAGACTGGCCCGCCATCGTTAGTGTAGGTTCAGAACGCGCTTGGCCGCGGCGTCCTGAAGGGAGATCGAGCGATGAATGTGTATACCCGTGACTCGTTGCAATCGGTCCCGTTCCGGGTCGAGGACCTCCGGAAGATTCCGGCGGAGCGGTATTACGACGAAGAGTTCTTCAGGCTGGAGAACGAGAAGCTGTGGCCGCGGGTGTGGCAGATGGCTTGCCGGCTTGAGGAAATTCCCGAGGTCGGGGACTTCACCGAGTACACGATCCTGGGCAAGTCGGTGATCATCGTTCGGACCAAGTCCGGGGTGAAGGCGTTCCACAACGCCTGCCGCCACCGCGGCGTGCGCCTGGTGGGCGAGCCTGGCAACTGCGAGGTCAAGGGCTTCAACTGCCCGTTCCACGGCTGGCGCTGGAATATCGACGGCGAGAACACCTTCGTCTTCGACCGCAAGTCCTTCGATGAGGACGTCCTGGACAAGGCGGAGATCAACCTCGCGCCCTGCAAGATCGACTTCTGGGCGGGGTGCGCCTTCATCAATTTCGACGACGAAGCGCGCCCGCTGCGCGAATGCCTCGGCCCCGTGGTCGACCGGCTGGGCGCCCGCAACGTCGACAATCTGAAGATGGACTGGTGGTTCGGCACCATCCTGCCGACCAACTGGAAGCTGGCCATGGAAGCGTTCATGGACAACTTCCACGTCATGCGGACCCACCCGCAGCTTTTCGAGCTATCGGCCGAGGATGCGCCCGGCATCGGCGGGACGCGGCAGCTCAGCAAGATGAGCGGGCGTGAGGCGGTGAACATGACCGTCGACTTCATGGCCCGGCTCAGCGACGGCATGGCCGGCATGGTCCATCCGACCGAAGTCGCTGTCCTGGAAAAGCTGCGCGACATGGATGCGCCGGATGACGCGACCGCCGCCGTGGGCGCCTTCTACATGAAGGCCTGGCAGGACATCCGGGACGAGGCCCTCTCGCGCGGCGCGCCGATGTTCGACCTGCCGAAGGTGGCGACGGAAGTGGAGTTCTTCTCGGTGGAATTCATGTTCCCCCACTTCTTCCTGCTGCCGTTCCTGGGGGCGATGTCGTCCTACCGGATCCGGCCGCTCACGCCGGAGACCTGCATCTTCGAGCTCTGGTCCCTGGTCCTGCGGCCGGAGGACGAGCCCTACGACACGCCGAAGAAGCCCACCATGCTGGCCTACAACAGCCAGGAATTCCCGGAGATCCCGCGCCAGGACTACTCCAACCTGCCGCTGCAGCAGCTCGGCCTGCATGCCGAGAAGTTCAAGGTCATGCGCTTGTCGAAGAGCGAGGAGGGCATGATCAGCAACTATCAGCGCCTGATCGACGGCTATATGGCGGGCCTCGACTCCGAAACCCTGGCGAAGGGGTCGAGCATCGTGAACCACGGAAACGCGGGCCTGATCCGCGACATTGGGTTCTAGGCCGGCGATGGAGCGCTAGCTGGCGCCCCGCCAGATCGGCGGCCGGCGGCGTACGGGGTCGAGGAGGCTCAAGTCGCCCTCGGCCACCTCGTATCCCTTCGGGAACGGCGGGCGGGCTTCCATGCCCAGCGAACGCATCACCCGATCGTCGCGATAATAGCACTGCGCCACCGCGGCGATGACGGCGGCGAACGCCGCCCCATGGCTTTGACGAAGGCGGGCCAACTGCGCCTCTGATGCGGCGTCATCCAGGCCGGCGGCGGCGAGATCCGACAGGAGTGGCTCCAACAGCGCGGCTCTTCCCTGCGGGGCCATCACGATGTCCTGAAAGATGGCGGGATCGTCGGCGCCGGGCGCGTCGTACGCCTGGGCGGCCGGGATCATGCGTCCGGCCAGGCGGCGCAACAGGTCGAGTTCCGTTTGGGTCAGCTCAGGCATCGGCCGCTCAATCGAACAGGTTGGCGAGGCGCTGCTTCATCGCGTCGGCAATGTAGAGCGCCAGGGCCTGGATGGTGGGCGTCGGGTTCACGGCCCCCGAGGTCACGAAGATGCTGCCATCAATGACGAACAGGTTCCGCACATCGTGGCTGCGCCCCCATTCGTTGACCACCGACCGCTCCGGATCGCGGCCCATGCGGGCGGTTCCCATCAGGTGCCAGCCGCCGCCGGCGAGCGGGATGGTGTGTTGGACGTCATGGGCCCCGGCCGCCCGCATCGCCTCCGTGGCGCGCACCCGGCCATGCTCCAGCATGCGCAGGCTGTTCTCGCTCATCCGGTAGTCGATCTTCGGAGCCGGGATGCCGTTGGCGTCCTTGAGCTCCGGGTCGAGGGTGACGGTGTTGCCTTCCTCAGGCAGGTCTTCGCAGAGCACGATCAGGCCGGTGGTCCGGTTGAACGACCGGCGGAAGGCCTGGTGGTGGGCCTCACCGAACGGGATCCGCCCCGACATCATGCCGCCCAGCGCCGTGATGACCGGGCCCGCGCCCCGCGCCGCCTCGAGGGTGTAGCCGCGCACGAAGTCACGCCCGGCGTCGGTCTCGTAGAATTCCTGGCTGCACAGCCAGTTCTGGGAACCCCGATGCCCGTCCTGCTCGTCTTCAAAGGTCCCAACGACGTAGCCGCAGGGATGGAACATCAGGTTCTTGCCCACCAGGCCGCTGGAATTGGCCAGGCCGTACGGAAAACGCCGCGACACCGAATTCAGCAGGATCCGCGGCGTGCCCACCCCGTTGCAGGCCATGATCACGACCTCGGCGGGCTGGAATTGCTCCACGCCCGCGGCGTCGTAATAGATCGCCCCGGTCGCAAAGCCTTCGTCGTTGCAGGTCACTTCGCGCACGCGGCAGTTCGTGCGGACCTCGACGCCCGCCCGCACGGCCGCCGGCCAGTAGGTGACGTCCACGCTGCCCTTTGCCCCATGGGCGCAGCCGGCCGTGCAGTGGCCGAGATTGATGCAGGCTGGGCGGCCCTCATATTCGCGGCTGGTGATGGCGCAGTCCGACGGCCACCAGTGCCATCCCAGCGCATTGAAGCCGCGCCCGAGCGTCTCGCCGGAGCGCCCCAGCGGCAGGGGCGGCATCACCGGCGCCTTGTGCGGATAGGCCGGATCGCCCGCCAGGCCGGAGACGCCCATCATCCGGTCGTTCTGCGCATAGAACGGCTCGAGCGTGGCGTAGTCGATCGGCCAGTCGTCCGCGACGCCGTCCAGCGTTCGCACCCGAAAATCCGAGGGATGGAAGCGCGGGAAATGGGCTCCGAACAGCACCGTGGCGCCGCCGACCCCGTTGAAGTTGACCACCTTGATCGGCGAGCCGTCGTCGTTGATCGGATAGTCCGCCGGCGCGCGTCGCTGGTTCGGGCTCATGCTGTGATCCGACATCTGCCGGGTTTCCCAGTCCCGGCCGGTGCTGGGGAACTTGGCCGGGTTCGGCCAGCCGCCCTGCTCCAGGCAGACGATGCGCATGCGGGTGTCCGCAAGGCTCCAGGCCGCCGCGGCGCCTGAAGCGCCCGCGCCGATGATCAGCACATCCGCAGTCTCGAGTTTCACGTCGTACCTCCCCAGCGGCGCGGGCTTCTGGCTACGGCCCGTCGACGCTCAGCGTCGTCACGATGCGTTCTGGCGGCCCCTCACGAGGCGGCCGGGCAGGTGGCCCGTCGCTTCCCCCTCGCGATAGGTGACCTCGCCGGACACCAGGGTGGCGACATAGCCGTCGGCGTCCTGCGTCAGGCGCCGCCCGCCCGCCGGCAGGTCGTACAGGGCGCGCGGCGCGTGCAGGCCCAGCCGGTCGAAGTCGATCAGGTTGAGGTCCGCCTTCCGCCCAGGCGCGATGCGTCCCCTGTCGCTGAGCCCGACGGCCTCGGCGTTCGCCGAAGTCAGCGCCTTGACCAGGAACGGCAGCGACAGACGCTCGCCGTCGCGGTCGCGGCCCCAATAGCTGAGCATGAAGGTCGGCTGCGACGCATCGCAGATCACGCCGACGTGCGCTCCGCCGTCGCCCAGGCCGAGCAGGGTGTTCTTGTTCCGCATCAGCTCGGGAAACTGGTTGAAGTCCCCCGTGGAGTAGTTCGTGAACGGGAAATAGATCAGGCCCTTGCCATCGTTCTGCATCATCACGTCGTAAAGCACGGCGCTCGGGCTCTGGCCGGACGCCTGGGCGCGTGCGGCTATGCTATCGCTGGGCCGCGGCTCGTAGTTGGGCGGGTCGCCGAGGGGGTAGAGCTTGGCGGCGCTCTGCGAGAGGCCGTGCTGGAACTGCGGCTGCGCGGCCTCGGCGAGGATCGCGGCGCGGATCTGCGGCTCGGCAAGGCGCTTCGCACGCGCCGCAAGATCGAGCGCCTCCAGCTCGCGATAGGTCGGGCACTTCATGAACGGGTGCAGCGACAGGTCGAAGCCCATCAGGATGCAGATCGAGCGGCCGACCGTCTGCAGCTTGATGACCGCGCCGTCCGCGTTTGCCGCGTCGACCTCGCGGACCAGCGCCTCGCAAAGGTCGGGACGTTCGTTGACGAACGCGATCGCCAGGCTCATCGGCAGGCCCGAGGCTTTGACGACACGGCGGTACAGGGCGATTTCCGCCGCCAGGTCCGCGCCCGTGAACGAGAAGTCGGTCGCCATCTCCAGGACCCCGCCGCCACCCGCCTTGACGCCCAGGGCGATGGCCGTCAGCTCCGCCTCCTGGGCGCCGAGGCTGGGGATGCTCTCGCCGGTCTTGGTCTTGTGAAGCAGGCTGCGCGAGCTCGTGAAGCCGAGCGCCCCGGCGGCGATGGAGCGCCGGGCCAGCTCAGCCATGGCGGCGATGTCCTCGGCGGTCGCAGCCTCCCGGCGCACCGCCCGCTCGCCCATCACGAAGACCCGCAACGCCGAGTGCGGCAGCTGCGCAGCGATGTCCAGGTCGTGCCGGCGACGGTCGATGGCGTCGAGATAGTCGGGAAAGGATTCCCAGTCCCAGGCGAGGCCTTCGGTCATCACCAGGCCGGGAATGTCCTCGACGCCCTCCATCAGCCGGACCAGTTCGTCGCGGTCCTGCGGCCGGCACGGCGCGAACCCCACGCCGCAATTGCCGGTCACCACCGTCGTCACGCCATGGGTGGAAGACGGCGAGATCCGCTCCGCCCAGGTCGCGTGCCCGTCATAGTGCGTGTGGATGTCGACGAAGCCTGGCGTGACCATCAGGCCGGAGGCGTCGATCACCTCACGGGAAGGCCCGGTGACCTTGCCGACCTCGACGATGCGCCCCTGAGCCAGCGCGATATCCGCCGTAAACGCCTCCGCGCCGGACCCGTCGTAGATCGTGCCGCCTTTGATGACCGTGTCGTACATGAGGGCCTCTGGTCGCCGGTGCGCGCCAACGGATCTTCAGCGCAGCCTCATGGTAGGCCGCAAGCGTGCCTACTCAAGCGACGCCTCGTCGTTCGCGTTCAGCGGACGCACACTATCGCCGCCGCGAATACGCGTTACGGGCAAACCGCCAGTTCCTCCCGGCCCTCGAGCAGCTCGACCGGAACGTCGATGAGCCGCGCGCGCAGGAACTCGCCTATGCCCTTCCCGATCGGGTCAAGCGCGATGTTCCCCGATCCGCTCGCGCCGAAATAGCCTTTCAGCACGAACAGCAGGCCGCGGACGTTCGGCAGCGCGTGCACCTCCACCGCCACATCCTGGCGCAGCGAGAGCAAGCTTCGGATTCGCTCGGCCGTCAGGTGGCTCCGCAGCCAGGCCCAGGCGGCCGGGTCGCGACACCAGACGCCCAGGTTCGCATCCGCGCCCTTATCGCCGCTGCGGGCGTAGACCAGTTCCCCCAGGGCTGCGCGGCGCGTCTCGCCGGACAGGATCGGGCCGGCTGCTGCGGCGGGTTCCAGCGATCGGGGGGCGGGCCCAAGCGGCGCAGTCGGGGGCAGGGCGATGTCCAGCACGCGCCCATCGCCCAGCACCACCTGCTGGCGGATTTCGGCCTGGGCCACGAGCCCGGGCCAGAAGTCCACGCGGCGTTCCGGGCCCTTGGTGCCGTCGCCGTGGAATCCCGGAATGCCGCCCAGGGCGAACGACGCATAGCCTTCCAGGAACCTGGCGATGTCCGCCTTGTCCTGCGCCCAGGCCGCAATCCGCACAGGCGCCGAGGCCGCGGCCTCCGTCTGCGGATCGACCACCGCCTGGCCGCAGGGCTCGAAGCGATACTCGTCAAGCTTCAGCGCGTCGGCCACAGTGCGCATCTGCAGGTCTAGCCAGTCGAGCTTCTGCTCCACCTCCAACCCCACCGCGAACGCCCACAGCGAGCATCGCCAGCCGTTGAGGTAGAAGCAGCCGAGCTTGGTGGTGGGCGGCGGCGGCTCGCCCTTTATGCCGCTCAGGCGCACGCGGTCCGGGCCGTCCTGCGACAGGGCGGCGGTGTCCACGCGCAACACTACGTCGGGGTTGAGGTAGCGCGGCCCCTGGATCTCATAGAGCAGCTGGGCGGTGACGGTGTCGACGGTCACCGTCCCGCCCTCGTCGGCGCGCTTGGTGATCACCACCTGTCCGTCGGCCTCGACCTCGGCGATCGGATAGCCCAGCCGCAGGTCGCGCCGCAGTTGCGTGAAGCCGGCGAAATTGCCGCCATTGGCCTGCGCCCCGCATTCGATCAGGTGCCCGGCCGCCACCGCGCCGGCCAGCTTGTCCCACTCGTCATTGCGCCAGCCGTGCCACCACGCCGCGGGCCCCAAGACGAGCGAGGCATCGGAGACCCGGCCGCAGATCACGATGTCGGCGCCCTCGGCCAGGGCCGCGGCGATGCCCCAGCCGCCCATATAGGCGTTGGCGGCGACCATGCGCTCGGTGAGCGGCCCCGGGGGCTGGCCGCTGTCCAGGTGAACGAGACGGCCCTCGGCGGCCAAGGCGTTCAATCTCGGAAACAGGTCATCGCCCAGGCTATGGGCCACGCTGAGCGCCAGCCCGCGTTCCTCGATGGCTGAGCGCACCGCATCGGCGAGCCCGGTCGGGTCGAAGGCGCCGGCGTTGACGACGACTTTCATCCCGCGCCGGGCGATCGTCTCCAGCTCCGGCGCGATCTGGCGCAGGAACTCCCGGTAGCTGTAAACGCTGGGCGGCTGCGGCTCAGGCAGCGAGGCCAGCCCGGCGATCACCCGGGCCATGGTGAATTCGGCCAGGTAGTCCCCGATCAGCACATCCACCGGCTCGCCGTGGACGGCCGCGGCGAGCGCCCCGGCATGGTCGCCGATAGCGCCGGATATGGCGGCGACACGCAGGGGTCTGCGGGCGGTCCCGTCCAGCGAGGGCAAAGCTTGGGCGTCGCGTTCCGGCATCGGCGGCTTCCTCCACGGGGCGGCCCGATTGCGCCTGGACTCTCGCGGGCCGGCAATCTCCATACGGGGAGGTGCCCGACGACCGCCGCGCGTGGAGAGGCGTCTTTGAAGGCTTGCCGCAGCCTCCTGCCGGATCGATGGGCGCCTGCGCTATTGCATCGCATCCCGCTCGCGCGACGACTCGCCTAGTCTAAGGCTGCGTTTACCCTGCTGATTCAGGGTTCAGTGGTGTCGGGCGGGAGCCTGAAGATGTTCAAACCTGTGTCGCGGGACTTCTACCTCGACCGCGTGGCGGACCACGAGCTCGCCGCCGCGGAGTGCGCCGATCCGCACATGCGCCAGGTCTGGCTCGCGACCGCCGCCGAGTGGCGGCAGGCCTCGCAGAAGCCCCCAGCGCGTCGGGTTCGAGCCCGCAGCTCAAAACGCAACGACCAGCTCCTGAGCGGATCGACGGGCGAGGTCCTGGCGTTCGCCGCCGGCGCAGGCGCCCCCCCGAATTCTCAGGGCGGGGAGCAGACCTACCTGTATGCGGGACAATTGTTCTTCGGTGCGCAGCATCTCGACACGGCGCTCGGCTTCATGCTGGACGACGGGATCACCGTCGCCCTGGCCGGCGCGAGCGCCTTGTCAATCTCCGACGTGCTGGTCTGACCTTGTAAGCGCGTCGGTGAGTCGCGGCAGGTCTGTGACCGAAGCCGCCTTCCCCATCATCGCTGCGGCGAAGATTCCCGCCGTTGCCCCACGAAGCGGCCGTCCCCGATGAGTGCTGCGGGTGCGGAGCGGACGTTAGGCGCCGAACTCTGCTATAATGGTCTATGGCGCTCACGATCTACGGCTCGCCCCGCTCGCGCACCATGCGCACCCTCTGGATCGCCGAGGAACTCGGCCTCAAGTACCAGCACGTTTCGGTCGCCTGGGACGATCCCTGGCTGAAGACGGCTGAGTTCCTCAAAGTCAATCCAGCGGGCGCCGTGCCCGCTATTGACCACGATGGCTTCGGCCTCAGCGAGTCGCTCGCGATCAATCTCTACCTGGCCAAGACGTTCGGCTCGTCTGGCGCGGGCGCCCTCTATCCTGCCGATCCAAGGGCAGAGGCGGACGCCTGGCGCTGGTCGCTCTGGGCGCAGCAGCATCTCGAACCTTGGGTGAGGCGCGACGGCGGCAAGCCGGTCTACAGCGGGCCCGCGGCCGACTTTGCCTTGGCCGAGGCGCATAAGGGGCTGGATCACCTCGACGCCACGCTCACGGATCGAGAGTGGTTGGCGGCTGATCACTTCACTATCGCCGACTTCAATGTCGCCTGTGTGCTGTCGCCTTCACGTTCATTGGCGCTAAACATGGGCCGCCACGCTCCGACCTCCGCTTGGCTGAAGCGGTGCTACAGCCGCCCGGCAGCATTGGCGATTCGTGCGAGGTTTGGTGCGTAGCAACAAGACTTCAAAGCGTGGGCAGCGAACTCTGGCTCAGCCGATGTGTTGACGGACCGCCGCAACCAGGGCGGCCATATCGAAGGGTTCGACCGTCCTGACGGTGATCGCGGGACCGAGCCCAAGGGGACCGCGCTTCGATAGATGCTCAAGCTGGCTGCTCAACTCCGAGAGGCGCGCGTGATCGTTATGTCCAGGGTGGCGGCGGCGTTCCCGAAAGCGGCGCTCGGCAACCTCGGGATCACAGGCGCAATGCACCTCCACCAGCGCTCCGGGCAGCGCCTTGACCCAATCAATGGGGGTGCCGGAGCAGCCGTTGTCCCCGTCGTGACGCCAGAACGAGACAAGGACCGCGCCGGCGCAGTTGGCGGCGACCTTCGCAAGAACAAGATCGCTCGCCCGGCTCAATCGTTGGCGGACTGCTAAGTCCACGAACGACTCAGCATCGAAGAGGGCTTCAAGGATGTTGTCCTTATCGAGGAGTGGGAGGCAAAGTCGTTTAGCCAGCTCCACGGCGAGCGACGACTTCCCGCTGGCGGGCAACCCTGAGACCACGATGAATGTTGGCGTCGGCACGAGCGGCGCTACCCCTCCAGCGCCCCGATCATCTCCACCCGCGTCGCATGCCGGCCGCCCTCGAACTGGGCGGCCAGGAACGCATCCACGATATCGAGCGCCAGCCCTTCGCCCACTACGCGCACTCCAATCGACAGCATGTTGGCGTCGTTGTGCTGGCGGATCATGCGGGCTGAGAATGTGTCGGCGCAGACGCCGCAACGGATGCCCTTTACCTTGTTCGCCGCCATCATGATGCCCTGGCCAGTGCCGCAAAGGATGATTCCAAATCGACATTCGCCAGAGGCGACGAGCCGCGCGGCCGCTTCGCCGTGCTTAGGATAGTGCGTGCTCTCCGGCGTTGTCGGTCCGATGTCGACCACGACCCAGCCATGCACCGCGATATGAGCCGCGATGGCCTGTCGGAGTTGAATGGCAGCATGATCGCTAGAGAGGACGATGCGGTTGTTGGCTGTCATGGAAAAGTCGTCCCGTTTCCCGAGGCAGTTTGGCGGCTTCGCCGAGAAGAGTGTCCGAGTTGAGGCGAGGGCCGCCACGGCATAGGCGGCACCGCTTGTCTGTTGCCGGGGGATAAGCCGCCGTGCGCTCGGTTGTCGCGACCGCCAATGTCGCTGGCGACCAGACATCACACACATTGGAATGGATCATGATCGAATTCCAGGTGCATGGCTTCGAGGCTACGACCCTGCGCGTATCGCGCCTTGCCCAGTTCGAGCCGGATC